>Ga0272440_1002441_pt1 | contig 14483 bp, 12 predicted proteins | sample SSMMMBAug17_FD_192440 | JGI IMG/M metagenome (GOLD analysis project Ga0272440, IMG submission 192440) | Marine sediment archaeal communities from Little Sippewissett salt marsh, Falmouth, MA, United States - SSM-MMB-Aug17 | ecosystem: Environmental > Aquatic > Marine > Wetlands > Sediment ...
AACGTTGGGAAAAAATATAATAAATGTCGCCTAATTCTCCACTATCAATATATTCTTTTGCCTTTCTGACAGCAGAATTGTATAAAAATGTATGGCCAACCATAAGCACTTTATTTTTTTCTTTTGCAATGTGTATTAATTCAATCGCTTCATCTGATTTCATTGCCAGCGGTTTTTCAACAAGGACATGCTTATCTGCTAAGAGTGCTTTTTTGGTGTATTCGTAATGTAGTGCTGCCGGAAGTGCTAAAACGATTGCATTAATCGACGGATCACAAAGAAGGGTTTCAGGGGATTCGGATATTCCAATAGATGGATACTCTGATGCAACTTTTCTTAACATATTTGTATCTGTATCACAGACAACCAATTGATTGATTTCAGGTATTTTATTAAAATTTCTGACAAGATTTGGTCCCCAATATCCACAGCCTAATTGGCCGATATTCAGTGTTTTTATCATTGTTTTTCTTTCTTGTATCTTTTGTGTAAACGATTAAAAAAGTAAGAGCATTTTTCCCGAAGATTCTAGATTTCCAAGAATCTTTAAAAATTCGATTACATTTTTTATTAAACGAGTATCATTTTTTGAAATATCTAAAGCCCGAAAAAAATTAACCAGTGCCTTATCGTTTTCATTTTTATGACAATATAGCACGGCAATGTTATTATAAATTTTATAAAAGTTTGGGCTTGCTTCGATCGCTTTTTGAAAAATATTTAATGCTGCTTCAATATACCCATTATTCGCAACATCCGCACCCAGTTTATTCATAGCGTGAGCATAATGCATCACATATTTGTATTGATTCTGAACCTGGTATTGCCTCGGATGATTCATAATAATTTTTAATGCATTTTCCGCACATTCTCTGCTGGTTTGAATAAACTCTGATGGATCAATTTTCGGATTTATAAACCCTTTATTGATAGATTGTAATAAAGATTGGGAGGTATTTGCATACGCAAAAACACCTTTATTAATCTCACTGGATAAATTTTCCAAACCATTTGGTCCAATTAATGTTGTGGGTACCTTAAAAAATAATGCTTCATAAGATGAAGACGAAGAATCCGTTATATGATGATGACATCTTTTCAGCAAACTATATAAAGGACTTGAGGTTGCATTATCAATCTCATAATTTCTTACATTATTCTTTTTCATTAGTGCGTCAATTTCTGACTTATCTTCCTTTGAATTGGCAGCTGGGCTCAGTCTAATAAGCCATAGCCATTCATCAGGGGCCTGTCTCATTGCCTCAAAAAAATGGTCAGGTAATATTTTGTGCGATTTGTATATTCGCTGTAAAGTGACTAAAATAACACTATTTGTATTCTCTAAGCGGTCATAAAACTGCGACTTTGATTCTTCAATAAGTGAATCGTCTTTATCGAACCAATTTTTCATTCTTGGATTTCCGCCCACAATAGCGCGATGATTAGGGCATTCAGGATCATGCCATTTTTCGATCCCATCCAATGATGACTGACCCCAGCACCAAAAAAAATCAGGAAGCAAATCATGCCCATCTTTTGGTAAGACTGTCCAGTGTGAATATAGAGAATGATTATCACCATGCATGCCATGCTGAAAATCAACCGATGAAATATTTAGTTTTTTACAGGCACTGAAAAGACTCATTGCGACAAAATGAGCAAAGCAAACATTAAAAACAACATCGGGTTGAATCTGTGAAAGTAAGTCTTTATAAAAAATATGCATTGCAAAAATGTTTCTTGCAATTTCAAGAACCATCTCTTCATCTATTGTAATGTTTGCATAATGCTTAACTTTATCTTGAAAATATAAAAAATGTTCAAAGTGAGTAATGGTATCCATTTTATAATCAATTATTACGGGGTGAATGAAGTGTGTTTTTTCTGTTCGTGGTAACGTTTCTTTGGACTGGTTGGTATAATGCTCCAGCTTTAAAAATTTGTATTTGTGTCTTATTATATCAATAAGGGGATCCACATAAGGGTTATAAAATTTATCCTTAGATTTTTCCACATGTTCACCCGGACGGGAGAAAAAAATAATATCAGTGTTTTGATTTTTTTGTAATATTTTTTCTATCTCCTTTTTAGAATCAATTACTGGAATTCTGCCATTGATAGGTGTAACTTTTCTTGTATGATTATTCTTTGGAAATGTGAGCTGAAGATCAATCATTAACCTGATCATTGGCCATAACCGGATGCCTCTATATTCCAGGGTATTTACATCAAAGGAATGCTCTATTGCTTCAATTTTTTCAAGGTTTGATTTATAATTATAATTTTTCATATCATATTGTTTGTATTAGAAATAAAAATATTATCAAATACTTACACTTTATGGGAGTAAAATAAAATCAGGATGATCATTTAGTCATGTTTGTCTAAACCCTCTAAATGACTGGTCTTTTGAATAATATAATTTGTTTGCATTATTAATAGCAGTTTGCTTTTGATTATCAAAATAGTGTTCTATCAATTTTTTGTTTGCATGATATAGTGCCTCATAATATTCATTTTCAGTGAGTGAAGTAAAATTTACTGCCAGCAAATCTGAGTTTATATGTTTGTTTTCATAGAAATCCTCGCAATTTTTTAATAAACCTTCTTCTATTGCATAATAATACAAAGGGGAGCCTGGATAAGGTGTTACAGGTCTTATTGTTCTCATTTGTGCGTGATCATCATATTTTAAAAGAAATTCAACCCCTTTTTCTAACGATTCTTTTGTTTCACCAATGTTACCAAAAATAATATTGAGCCCCGGACTAATATCTGCATCCAATGTGTTTTGCACACCTTCATGAATCTGTTTAACAGTCAATTTCTTATTCATAATTTTAAGCGCATCATCATCAAGCGATTCAATACCATAATTGATAAAAACACATCCTGCTTTTTTCATTAGTTTTAACACTTTTGGCTTGGCATAATTGAGACGTCCACTACATGTCCATTTGATATCAAGTTTTGAATGAATTATCCCTTCACAAATACTTTCAATTCTATCGAAAGAAGTCATTAAAAGTTCATCAGAAAAAATGATGTAATTAATATTATAGGTTCTATTTAACGTACTGATTTCTTCTAAAATGCTTTCAACGGAGCGGGAACGATGGCCTTTATCCATTCTATAACAAAAGTTACAATTGAATTTACATCCTCTTCCTGACAAAACAGGAAAGGACAGGTCCGTGTTATTCATATTAACAAATCTTAATCTGGAATAATACGCGATATTAAACAAGTCCCAGGCAGGCATCGGTATATCATCCAGATTTTCAATTAAAGGTCTTTCGTCATTGATATGACATGTTTTATTATCCATATATGCAATACCTTTAATTGATGCAAAGGAAAGTTTATTTTCCAGTGCTTCAATAATTTCTATTGCAGTCCTTTCCCCTTCACCAATCACAATAACATCAGCACCTGTTTTTTTGAAAAAAAACTTTGGTTCAGGTGCAGGCCCATGCCCACCCAGTATATAAAAGGGCCTGTTTTTACTATTATTTATTGCAGAAGAGATTTTTAATAATTTTCTGTATTGAAAATAACCAGCAATGACACTAACACCCACAATATCAAAATGTTCTTCATCTAATAATTTTCTTAGATGCTTTTCAGGCCAATGATACATATCCTGATGGTAAATTACAACCTCATGACCCGCATTTTGATAAACTGACGCAATATATGCAAGTCCTTGAGGAAACCATGAAATGTGTGATTCGTTATCATAAACAACAAGTAATATTCTCATTTAAACACCTGGTCGTTTGAAAAAATTAAATTGAGTGCGTCCAAAAAATTCATTGATAATTTTATACCCCTATTAGTGTCTCTTGCGAATAAAATCGGAAACAATCTTTTGAATATTATCACAAGAAAATGCATAATGTTGGAGTGCTTTTGAATTGAAATAATACTCCTTCGCAAATTGATTTGATGTTAAAATCATATTTATTTTTTCGGTTAATAATTCATGATCTTCAACGAAAAAACCAACTCCACGTTCAAGTATCGGATTTTTCCAATATCCATACTCAGACAATAAAAAATCTTTAATTTCATTCCCACACAGAAGATAAAGAGAGACCCCCACAGGGCAATTACCATAGGAACAGAGAAACGCATGATCAATAGCAACTGTTGAATAGCATGTCGCTACAATATCACAAATGCTAATCAATTTTTCAACGATCTTTTCCTTAGTCACATCAATGGCATCAATATTATGTTTTTCGATTACTTTCCAATAATGACTATATTGTCCTATACTATTGGGATGCTCTCTAAATAAAAGTTTACAACTTGATTTTTTTTGATAGTTCCGAAGTGATTCAACCAGATTTGTAAAATTATAGAGTTGCCCCGGAATCTCCGGACTCTGTGCAAAAAAACCAATAATCTTTGTTGTTTGTGTTTGAATACGTATGGTTTCAGGAAACTCATTTCTCCATTTTTCAACGGGTAGATTTTTGTATTCATCATGTTTAGGAGATCCAACAATTATTATTGGTGTCTGTGCTTCCTTTTTGATAAAATCTTGAGTTGCTTTATCAAACCCTAGGTACATATCAGGCAGACCATCATCAATGTGATTAAAGGTGCCCCAGGTTTCCAGAAATTGAAAAGAAGGTATATTATCCCGGTTACTATTTGCCCAATAAAGTATTGCTTCATCGATTCCATAATGAAAAGTACTCAAACCACAGATTATAGCATCTGGTTTATTTTCCAATAAAATGATATGAGCAGAATGAAGTAATTTTTCAATTTCAGTACGAGAGGCATTTTTTAAGACAGTATATTTGTTTTTATCGTAAAAAAAAGGTTGTGCATCAATATTTTTTATCTGAAAATAGTTTAATGCAGCCCCGCTTGCCAGTAATGTCGTGTGAAATCTATTTTTTGTAAAGTATTTATAGATGACTTCAATTTGTTGTGCCGCCCCTACATCTCTTGCTGTAAAAAGTATTCTGGATTGCATTGAAATTATGTACCTTTATCCTAAAAATGATCGTCGATAGTTAAATATTTTTACTTTGATGTCGTATTTGAATAAAGGTCATCTTCCCAGTCGTAAATTGTTTGAGTCACAACATTTGGTAGCAGGTCTGAAGTATAAGGATTCATAGAAATGAAGCCTTCACCATATTCAAATCCCTGCATAATCCCTACGACACCACTCACACAATCCCAGATCTTTTTGGCCCATTCTTCAGTGTATTTCTGAGATACAAATTTTGTGCATGCCTCTCTTTTCAGTGCTATTGTATTCTCAATATTGATCACAATATCAGGTGCTTGAATAACATGACCAAAACTTCTATATTTATTAATGTAGCTGGGCATCATAAAAAATACATTTTTGACAACATGACTGGGCAATTCAGAACCTGGAAGATAATTTGCTGCCACCTTAATAGAACGCGTTCCAATATCACCAGCACTTTGATGATCCTCGTGATCATTTTCAGTGGGAAGATGAAGAATGACGATATTGGGCTTGATTTCTCGAATTCGCTCAGCAACATCAAAAATGATATTTTTCTCTGCGAACAACGGTCCATCATCATAATTTAAAAAATGAACATTTTCCTGATTGATACCTAATACAGCGGCAGCTTCAATTGATTCTCGCTTCTTTTCTACTATCAGCTTTTTCATAAATTCCTTTTCTGTTGAACACCCCTTCATAAATTCATCACGAAAATCCGTATTACGGAAATGAGAATTTATTCCATGCGTTAAGATAACCAGGAAAACTTCATCACCATTCTGAATATGATTGGCTAAAGTTCCTGCTGCATTTGTAAAATCTGCGGGGTGAGCCGCTATTGTCAATATTTTGTTTTTCATAATTAAACTCCAAAATGTTTTAAATCTATTTATTTAAAAAAGGGTTAACTTTCTGAAAACAATTTTTCTTGAACTTATTTACAAAAATGTTCATCGGGGTTTTTGTTCTGTAGAGACGTAGCATGCTACGTCTCTACAGGCCAAACTATTATACGATCAAGATAAATGGGGTACTTATTTTTCGAGCATTCCTAAGTAAGTTCAATAAAGTTTTTAATCATGATTAAGCCAGATTTTCCACTTTTTTCAGGATGAAATTGACAACCATATAAATTATTCTTTCTCACAGCAGCAGAAATTAATTGTCCATTATAGTAACAATCTGCTAATCTGATTTTTTGCTGTGCAGGAACAGCTGTAAAAGAATGAACAAAATATGCTGATGTCAACGGTTTAATCCCATCAAGAATTGAATTGTTCCATTCGCAATTATCTGATGGTTTCTGCAATTCATTCCATCCAATATGCGGAATCTTATGGGGAACTCCATTTGTCGAAGATTCAGGAATTTTAACAACACGTCCAGTAAGCAATCCCAATCCATTCGATAAACCAAATTCTTCGCTACAATCAAACAACATCTGCATACCAAGACAGATACCTAGAAAAGGACGTTCTGTTTGATTGAACAGTTTAATGGGTTCTATGAGACCCATTTTCAGCAACCTTGCCATTCCATCGGAAAAAGCACCAACACCGGGTAGAACGAGTCGATCTGATTTTAAAATATCAATTGCCGAATCAGTTAACTTGATTTTAGCTCCCCAATGCTCAAATGCCATCGTAACGCTTCGAAGATTACCAATGCCATAATCAATGATTGTTACTGGTGTGTTCATATGAACCTCAAAGATAAATCAGATTCTAAGCCTTGCTTTCGGATATCGATCAATGACATTCGTTTGTAATGAATGATGTCGGACATTGCCACACCATCCGCATTGCCTAAATTGACAACCTCAATCATATGGTCGACAGTCCCCATTCCACCACAAGCTATTACTGGAATCTTAACCGATTTTGACACCGCTTCGATTAACTCAATGTCAAAGCCCTTTCTTGTTCCTTCGTTGTCAACGGATGTAAGAAGAATCTCACCAGCCCCCAATTCAACGCCCTTCATTGCCCATTCAACCACATCCAGGAAAGTATGCTCTCGACCATTATCTGTATATGCTTCCCATTTTTTTTCATCAGTCTTTTTGGCTTCAATTGACAGTACCATACATTGTGAACCAAAACGATGCGCAACTTCTGTAATAAGATTTGGATTTTTAACCGCCCCTGTATTAATTGCAACTTTATCTGCTCCCGCTCTAAGAAGTGTCAAAACATCCTCAACAGACCGAACACCTCCGCCAGCAGTTATGGGAATAAAAATGTCCTGTGTTGTATGATAAACAATTTCAGTAAGATTGTTTCTTCCATAAAGACTTGCAACGGCATCCATATAAATAATTTCATCAGCACCATCTTCATAATATTTACGGGCAAAAGTGTTTGGATCGCCGATAACACGGAGACCTTCAAGGTGTATGCCTTTGATAAGGTTTGGTCCTTTGATATCAAGTCTTGGTATTAATCTTATATTTGACATCTGCTCGCCTGATTTTCTCTAAAACGTTGAGTGTAAACAAAATGGTCAGGATTAAAATTATCACTCACCATTTTTTGAACCAGGATTACGCTGAAAAAGATGAACAAGATGAAATAAACACTGTATTTTAATCATCTTATTCATCTTCTTCTGTGTAAACCTGGTTCAAAAAAAGATGAGCAAATTGTATTCACCGGCGATTTTGGTTACACTCAAAACGTTTAAGCAATGATTCTGCAACGAAGAAATCAAATTCAGTATCAATATCAATACTTTCTTCATTTGACATAATAAATGGCATTGCAGGTGGAACAAAAAAAACATTCTTTTCCAGAAATAATGCTGAAGATATCAGAAATATGGCACCATTTGGACGAAATACTTTAGGTAAATCTTGTCGCCTTGATTCAAAGCTTTTGGCATTGAATAGTGGCTTGAGCATGTCATTTTCAATAAGAAAATCTTTATAGGGATGATCTTCAACTTCTGTAACGCTTATTGCACATGCCGCATTTGATTTAACGAAATCTTCAATGCAAGCGGTGAGATGTTTACTTGTTCGCAAAGGAGAGGTTGGCTGAAGAAGGACAAAATATTTTGGGCAATCATTTTCTTGCTTTAGTTTATCAAGAACATGACGTGCAACACCATGTGTTTGAGCAGTATCGGAAGCTAATTCTAATGGTCTATCAAACACCTCCGCTCCACTCTTCAGACTTACTTGTTTAATCTCTGAATCTTCTGTACTTACAATTACACGTGAAATCTTTGGACATTTCAAAGCCGCCTCAATGCTATATTCTATTAATTTTTTTCCTGCCATTATTTTAATATTTTTATGCTTTAATCCTTTAGATCCACCTCTCGCAGGAATAATTGCATCAACTTTGTTAACTTTTAACATGATTTGTCCCTTTCAATTACTTTTTGTAAAAGATATTATACATTATAAAAATATTACTTCATTATTAGTCTCTCATATATTTTGGGTAAATCACATCTGCTATGACACTTAAAACCTTCAGGAAAATTTCCAGTAATATGATTATTTCTAAATTCAGTGTATTTTTCGCTATTCCAAATATCTTCCAATCTTTGCTCATTAATATTACCCATGTTCATTTCTGCATTGTAATCCTGTGTGCAGGGAACAACAGTACCGTTAGACATTACTGATAAAGAAGTCCAGGGGAATTCACAATATTGGGTCTGATAATGTGAACGATTTTTGAAATTTTTATTGTCTGAATAATACCACTTATTATCCTGGCTTTTTACATATGCATAAACAGGATAGTTTTTCCACAATTCGATAAATTGATTTTGAACTTCTTTTTGCTCATCACTATCTGAAAAAGATAGCATTGTAATAACTATTTTGGTTTGTAATGCAGGATGCGCTTTTTTATATTCGATTAACTCAACAATAGAATCAAAAGAATCTTGAAAATTACTGTTCTTCCCTCTGATCCTTTTTTGGTTGTGGTCATCCAGAGCATCCATTGCAAATTTAATATACCCTAAACCCGCTTCCATTAATTGAATTAATTTATTTATGTTGATATTGGCAGGAACACAGGAAAAATATGTTGGAATATGTCTATCTGTACACTGTTGAATCCTTTTAACAATATTTGGATCTATCAGCGGTTCTCCATAACCATGCAACGTTAAAGCTTTCGAAATAACATAAAAATAATATGAATTTTCAGAACGTTCTTCTTCAAGTATACCATATTCATTGGCAATAAATTTTTTGAATTTACTGTATTCTTCATTATTGTGAATTTTAGCTTGATCAATAATTGTCAGAAATTGATCATCGTTTATATTTTTAACCTTTCTATTCATAAATCTGGTTCTGGGACACATCTTGCAAGTCATATTACAGTTGTTTGTCGTTTCAATGTTAAAAATGTAAGGTTGCTTACTTCTAAAGCCTTCAAATTCATTAAATAAATCTTCAGAAGATTCATATTGTTTTTTGGGGCTTATAATATTGCGTTTTATCTCAATAGTGTTTCTAAAAAAATTTATATCAAACATCGTTTCACCTGTAGAAAAAAATTACCATGCTGTCCATCCGCCATCAATAACAAGGTTGGCCCCAGTCATATATGAAGATGCGTTTGAAAGCAAAAATTGGATGGCACCATTGTATTCATCAGAATTTGCCATTCGATTTAAGGGTGTTCGTTCACAATACGACTGAACAAATTCTTGACTTTGACTGTCATAAACACCGCCTAAAGTCAGGGTATTTACACGAATATTCTTATTCGCCCAATAGACTGCAAGGTATCTTGTCAGATTTAAAATTGCACTTTTTACAGCACAATAACTCGCAGGTTTAATAAAGCTATTACCGTTTTTATCTTGTATAGATTTATATATTCTTTGATCGGGAGCCACAGTGCCATAAATTGAAGAAATATTGATAATTGAACCACCAGCATTTTTAACCATCTCATTTCCAATAAGCTGGCAGCATAGAAAAGTGCCTTTTAGGTCAACTGCAATTGATTGCTCCAAAGATCTTTCTGATATGTTTTCAAATGATATGAAGTTATTATTCCCATCAACCGGGCTGCTAAAAGAAGCATTATTGACCAGACCATCAATCACGCCAAATTCATTTAATATGTTATTTACTGCAAAAATTACGGATTCTTTAATTGAAACATCAAGTTGACAAGCCCAGGCATTTACTTTGTGTGCTATTTTTTTTGCTTTGTTGAAATCTTTTCCTGTGATGACTACTTTAGCACCTTCATCAGCTAACGATTGAGCAAATTGCTTGCCTAATAGTCCATAACCTCCAGTGATAACAATAACTTTGTCAGTGACAGAAAAATTGTTGTTTACACCTTTTTTCCGCATAATATTGATTCCAATTTAATTCATTACATGGATTGCTAGAATCTGGCACAATAATTTAATGAATACTATACATTTTCATAAAAGCGATTACAATCATATCTTGGAAGTGCATACTGATTGTGTATTAAATCATTTTCATAAATATCACGATTATTTGTTACATCCAAATCAAATGCATAATCTATATTGTTTTCACGAAGTATATCAAGTGTGTCATCGTTATATGAAGCAGGACCTCCATAGGGATAGCAAAACAATCGAAGGTCATTAAATTCTATACAATTTTCCAAAAAATTTAATGCGTTTAAAATCTCATTTTTTTGCTTTTGTTTATTAAGTCGATTGAGTACAGGGTGCGATTCACTGTGGAAGCCAAAATACATTCCATGATTCTTCATTATATTCATTTCTTCTTCATTTAAATAATAATTGTCAAATAAGTCTTGTTCGTTGAAATGGTTACGCATTAAAATATCAAGTATTTTATTTCGATATTCATATTTGATAAAATAATTAAAAAGACGCTTAACCGCATAAAATGTATCTACATTTTCTTGATCTTTGTAGATATATTTATCAAAGTCTTTTATATGCTTATCATCAAGCATTGAATCATTAATTAGTGATAATGAGGATTCAAATATTTGTTTCGAATCAAATGCACCAAGAAGTGAATGGACGCGGTGTACCCCTAACAACTGTTTCATCTTATAATGCCCCGAACAAACAAAAAATATTCCCCATAATCCTCTTTTTAATAATTCTGGATACACCCAATGAAAATGGTCTGATAAACCATCATCAAAAGTTAGCAAGACACCACCAGGAATATCAATTTTTTTCTTCCGCAAGATTCGTTCGAAATCTGTTTTTGAAATAAACCCATATTCTCTTTCAAAGTAATCAAGTTGCTGTTCAAAAGTATGTAACGATAAATACTTTAAATGAGGAAATTGAGTCGATAAGGGTCTTACATAGTGATAAGTAATAACTTTAATCATTGATCAATCCATGGTTGCTGTATTAAAGGCACATGACAATCTCTTTCGTTTCGATTGTCGAGATATTCCTTAATCATGCCATTATGAAAATTATCGATTAATTTCATGACTGACTCAGATGAATAGTCCTGATTTCGATAATACTTTTCCTTTTCACACGCTAATTCTTCAAATTCCAGGATTTTTTCATTATTTAAAGCAATAATCGCATAAGTTGAACACATTTTTTTTATCAGTCTGTTTCCAATTTGATGCGGGCCATCAAATATATTAATATCAGGTCTAATTTGATGAATAATTGTTCCTGTATCAATGCCAGAATCTAAATACATGAAAGTGCATCCCACATATTCAGGCGCATTGTTAACCAATGGCCAGAAGTTGGTTCCAGCACCTCTATAATATGGAGATAAACCAAGATGGGCATTTAATATGCGTTTAGGAAATTTTGAGATGATTGATTCTTTAAGAATACATGCACCAAAGACCAGTAGCAAATCTGGTTTAAGGGCAACAATTTCATCAATAACGTTTTGATTATTGGGAGCATTATAGTCTGCATAAACGGGATTTGAAAAATCGGTAACATAGCTGATAAAATCATTGAACATGTCTGTTTCGATTTGTCTCCGACATTCCAAATGTTGTAATTTAATGTCTTGCTTTTTCGAATTTGATCGTATTTGAGAATGCAAAACCCCATAATCAGTACCACAACAATATGAACGCAGTACGTTCAAATCCTTTTCAAGCGCAATTCGAATGCGCATGTATGAATGTCGTATCTCTCTGCCTGTTAAGATAACAACTTTTTGCATGAGTCTGTATTCCTTGGTTCCACTACAATTACAAATTTTGTACCTTATACATTAAAACCCAGGTTCCGTTTTCATTTTTCCAAAGATGCGGAGAACGTGACTTATCAATAATTTCCCAGAAACGTTCTTCTGAGATATCCATATATTCGAGATTTTCTTTAAAGTGTTTTTTGGGAAACTCATTATCATAACGATGAACCAGTGCAACACCTTCTTCTCGAGTGATTTTACCATTCCTTATTTCCTGGGCAGCATCTTTTGTAGCTCTTCCGATACCAAACTTAATCAGCATTGTGTAATAGTGCAATGGATCCATTTTATCATCAATTGAATCATATTTTGAATAAGATCCTTCAGTTCTTTCTTTATTTGCCTGAAATCCTGCATTTTCGGCTGAGTAATAGTAACATTCTTGAGGGTCCCATCTTAAATAATAACCTAAATAATGAACCTGAGTGCCTGTTTTTTTTAGTTTTTCTGGATTTACCGGTAAGTAAGGATTTAAATCATTGATACTGTAACCATATTGATCGAATATTTGTTTCACAGGTACGCCACCCAGGTATAGAGAATCCAGGTTTATTTCTTCCATAAAAAAAGAGGATTTCATCGTAGGACTTTCATTCTCTTCAATCAAATTTCCGTATTCAGCTTGATTTTCGCCATAAAAAATAAGTGGAATATCATATAATGCAGAGTATCTTGGCCCTATCAGTTTTTGGCCAATAATAAAGGGCTGAAAAGGATGGCATAAGTTTTCAAATGCCAATTTTGTTAAGAGTCTGTGCAATTTTCCATTTGGTGATAAGAGAATATTGTCAAAACCCGAGTGAATCCAATTTTGAAAATTACTCCAACCAACATCCGTATAAATATGAGGGGTCCATGTTACAGTTAAAGGGTTCATTTTGTATTTGTACTTCAAGATATGTGCTGAAAAAACGCTGTCTTTTCCTCCGCTACCAGGCACGATACAATCGTAAGATCCATCTTTACTACGATGTTTATTACATAACTCAATTAATTCTTCTTCCCTAATTTTCCAATCAATAACATTTTCTTTATGTTCTGCATATCGGCATGCATTACAAACATTCTCGTCGTCAAATATAATTGTTGATTTGCTCGCAGAAGGTATATTCTTAAATTCAACAACTGTACTTGGTCGTTGATTTGAAATAACGCATTTCGAACAAAATTTAACGTTTTTAGGTAGCCCGTAATATGTTTCATTTGTTTCCAAAAGTTAATTCCTTATTATTTTTGTTTTTATCGTAAGTTTTTCCAGCGCAAATACTATTTTTGAATTTCAATATCCTTATTGAAAAGAATATCTGCTATTATTTTTCCTGCTTTTCCATCACCATAAACATATTCGACAGGGTATTTCCCATGCTTTAATTGTTTATTGATCGCATCTTCAATTTCTAAGTTATTATAATCAACAGTGACAACATTCTGCCCATGTTCTCTATTTTTTTGTCTTGTTCCAATATTAACACAAGGAACACCAAAATAACACGATTCACGAATTCCGGCACTTGAATTACCCACCATACATAATGCATATCGCATCAGATTAATGAATATTTCCATTGGAATGTGTTTAAAACAAAAAAGATATGAACAATTGTTTGATAATATAAATCTTCGAAGCGCGCTTATCATATCATCAGATCCGGCATCCAGGTTGGGATATATCAGTATGGTCTGCATACGAAATTTGTCAATGGCTTTTAGTGTTTCCATCATTTGATTGTAACTGTCACTCGCTTCTGTCGTAACTGGATGTTGAATAAGTAACAAATAATCTTTTTCTGGCGAAGGTGATATATTGCCAACTTTTGATGGTATAGGGGGGGAACGAAATAATGTTTGTCTGTCAATGCTTTTTGTATTTAAAAGAATATCTATAGACGGACAGCCGGTAACGAACACCCTATCAGACATTTCATCCATTTTAAGAATTAGTTCTTTGCCTTTTTGTGTCGCAGGAAAATGCAAATGTGATAATTTTGTAACTGCATGGCGAATGGATTCATCAATTGTACCCGTTTTTTCGCCCCCCTGAATATGTGCAATAGGAATATTTAAAAAAGAGGCAGTGATCACTGATGGTAACATATCATATCTATCACCAACAACCAGAAGAACATCCAATTTTAGTCTTAAAAAACATGTTGTAAGCCCGATTATTGCAAGTCCGGTTGATTTCGCCATTGCTGCAGTAGTCGTTCCTTCCACAACTGTTTGAATTTTTTCTTCAATGGCAAAATTATCATTTTCTATATCATTGACAGTATAGCCATATCGTTCAAGAAG
>Ga0272440_1002442_pt1 | contig 14477 bp, 14 predicted proteins | sample SSMMMBAug17_FD_192440 | JGI IMG/M metagenome (GOLD analysis project Ga0272440, IMG submission 192440) | Marine sediment archaeal communities from Little Sippewissett salt marsh, Falmouth, MA, United States - SSM-MMB-Aug17 | ecosystem: Environmental > Aquatic > Marine > Wetlands > Sediment ...
GGACAATCCAGTCGCAATATGTTTGTTCAGTTCGATACGCATAATGATAATATCTTAAAACCTGACGAGTTTGATCCATTAATTTCAGATTCGGATCTGGTCTGAATTTTTTCTTGATTTCCATAAAAACAATTGATAAACAAGAAACATGGAAAAATCAAGCGGTTTTTTTCCGTGTTTATAACTTAATGCTTTATTGTATTTCTTTCTCGAACAAAGTTTATAGGGTTTGCGGCAAGCAGTAAATGATGGGTGTAAATTTTTTTATCGTAAACTTACACTTTTAATCGCTTTATACAATTGTAATTTTTTGTAATTTGAATTATTAATTTTAAATTTAAGTAAAAAAAAATATATTCAACTATTAAAATAACCTTGTCAAATTTAAGCCTTTTGATTATATTCAATATTCAAATAATATTTCTGTTTAACTTTAACCTTCAATAAATATTAGGAAAATACATTGAGATTTGCTAAACTATTAAAAAAAAATCTAATTAAAGGAATTGGGATGGTTCTAAGCCCATATCCAAATTTTGAACAAATTAGTTTAAATAAACGTAAGCGACATAATCAAATTAGAAGATGGATAAGCGAATCTGCAATAAAAAATATAGATAATAATAAAGAATTACGTTACAGTTATTACAACCCATCACCCACAGCAACGTTAGCACTCAGAAATGATTGGTTACAAATAGGTAATGCTTTAAGAAAGGCTGTATCTATAAACGTATAAATATTCATTTCATATGAGATAATAATGGAAGATAATAATAAAATTTCAAATCTCTCAGAAAACACAAATATAGATTTTTCAGATATCATCCAAAAAATTATTGCACAATTACCATCTGATCCAATTGAGCTAAAACAATTAACAATAGCTTCACAATATTTTCAAGGCCCTATACCTTCTCCTGAAATTCTTTCAAATTATTCAAAGGCAGATCCTTCTTTTCCAGAACGAGTAATGAAAATGGCAGAAAGTGAAATCAAACACAGACAGGAAATGGACAAAGAAGCCTTGCAAGCCGATATTGCAATGACAAATGTTGAGGTAAAAACAGAGGCTGCTGCTACTATTATTGGACAGATTTTAGGTTTTCTAATTGCCATCACAGCAATTTCGGCTGGTGTTTATACTACTCTATTGGGGCATCCTGTTACTGGTGGAATTATAGGTGCAGGTGGTTTAGCAGGACTTGTTTCAGCCTTATCAAAGGGAAATCAAAAACTTCACAAAGATTGATTAAAGATTCATCATAAGTTTATGAGGGAACCAAAATTTATTAAAAGACTTTTTGTGCATAAATTATATGGTCAACGAGATTATTTTACAACATAGATAATAAACAATATTGCAAATATTTTAGTAATTGGTTAACCCACGAAGTACACGGAAATAATAATGTTTAGCAAAATTGACGCCAGCTGTTAGGTTGCTTGTTAATGGTCAAAATTAAATTTTTATATAATTGTTTGTGTTTAGCTAATTGGCGGGGCTGTCATCAATTTTGCAGTTAGCGAGAACATTCTTCAACACAATTTAAAAGGTTTAGTACCTTTATTTTCGTAATTGCTTAAACCACAAAGTTCTTGGTAAAAATAGCGTTAAGCAAAATTGCCGCCAGCCACAAAACAGCTTGCTAACGACCACAAGTAATTATTTCATAATTGTTTGTGGTCAAATAATTGGCGGGGCTGTCACCAATTTTGCAGGTAGCGAGAACATTATTCAACATAATTTAAAAGGTTAATTGCTAACACTTATGTAATTAGTTAAAGATCAAAGTTCTCGGTTTCTATTACATTTAGCAAAATTTACGCCAGCCACAAGGTTTCAAATTTGCGGTAAAAATTAAATTTACTCATAATTGTTTGTAATTTGCCAATCGGCTGGGCTGTCATAAATTTTGCAGTTAGCGAGAACATTTTTCGACATTAATAAAAGGTTCATTGCAAATATTTTCGTTCTTGGTAATTGGAAATATGGAACATAAATCCAATTATCGGTAGTTTGCAATAAAAGAAATCAGTAACCAAATAAAATAATTAGAAATACAATATGTTGATTACATTTGAAGGCATAGAAGGCTCTGGTAAAAGTACGCAGGCAAAACGATTGAGAGATTGGTTGCAAAAAAGAGACATCCCATGTCTATTGACACGCGAACCAGGGGGCACAGATATTGGCAAACAAATTCGACGCGTATTGTTAGATCCCAGTCATATCGCAATGAGTCCTATGACAGAGCTTTTACTTTATATGGCCGATCGTGCCCAACATCTTGCAGAATTGATTCTCCCTGAACTTGCTCTCGGAAAATTGATTCTTTGTGATCGGTTCTTTGATGCAACGACTGTTTACCAGGGCATTGCCCGCCAGATTGACATGAAAACAATCATGATGCTCCATAGTATAGTTCTGGCTGATCTAACACCCACAAAGACAATACTGTTTGACCTGCCTGTTGAACATGGTCTGGCTCGCGCATGGAAACGTATTCATGCAGATCAATCTGAACAAAATGAAAACCGATTTGAAAAGGAATCTATTCAGTTTCATGAACAGGTTCGAAAGGGTTATCTTGAATTGGCGAACAAATCGCCAGATCGTTTTATTATTATTGATGCTGGCCAGCCTGAAATGCATGTTTTTAAAAATATCGTTTCGATTGTTGATCGAATCATCCTTAACTCTTCCGACGATCCATAAAAAAACAACTGCCAGGTGTGGATTTTGCCATTTTTTTAACCTCTGCACAAACATCGTTGACTTCAATATACTGTGTAAATGAACGCTGTGATAGATCAACACCCGATAAACTGATGCTCATAATTGGAAAAAATTGTTCTTCCCCCGCTCGATTGACCGAAACAATCCCATTGCGCGCAAGATCATGACAGTCATAAAACTGATGAATCCCATTATCAAAATTTTGAATGATTTTATTGGCAACATGCTGGCATGATGAAGCAGGCATTATCATCACAAAATCGTCACCACCAATATGACCGATAAAAATGTCATCACTCCTGGTTGCCAATAATATGCGCTTAAGTGTATCTGATGTAAACCGGATCACATCATCACCTCGGGCAAAACCATATTTATCATTGTATGCCTTGAAATTATCCAAATCCGCATGCATGACACAAACATCACTTTGATTATCAAGCGCCTTCTTGATTGCCTCAGCAATACTGTTATTTCCAGGCAGCCCAGTACTGGGATTGGCATCAAAAGCCAACTTGTTTAGCCTTTCAAGTTCTCTAAGCGCCATATATCGTTCAATGTGATTTTTTACGCGCGCCTGTACAATGGCCGGCCGAATGGGCTTGGTAATATAATCAATGGCACCCATACCCAATCCCTTGTACTCGTCATCATCATCACACATCGCTGTTACAAATATAATTGGGATATCCCGCGTTTTAATATCAGATTTTAATATCCGACAGACTTCATATCCATCAATTTCAGGCATTACTATGTCTAGCAATATCAAATCAGGGGGATGATTGGATTGTGCCAACTTAATTGCTTTTTTACCAGATCGGGCAACCATTAAATCGTAATAATTTTTTAACAGATTGACAAGTAAATCAATATTATTTTTTTGATCATCAACAACTAAAATTGATTGTTTTTGTGAGATTATCATGTAATAAAACTCCTGTTATATCCAGTGAGACAAATAACTCTAAAAAAGGAGGCCCTTGTTGGATACATTATTTTATGAATATATCATTCATTTTCCAGATAAATCAACCCGACATTATCGTGTAGAAATAGATAAAAAAACAAGACGTATTATTCAGCAGGACAAAAAATTACACGACAGTGTCGAATGGACCAATCTGGACTACTGTAAATGTTCAAACTGTCCATTGATGCAGTCAGATTACCCTAAATGCCCTATTGCTTTTAATTTGCATTCACTTGTTGAAGTGTTTAAAGATCGCATCTCCTATGAGGAAGTATCTGTTGAAATTATCAGCGACCAGCGAACCTACAAAAAAGAGACAACCCTTCAAATTGCACTGCAATCATTGTTTGGGATACTGATGGCAGCCAGCGACTGTCCAAATATGAATTTTTTATCATCAATGGCAATTTTTCATTTACCTTTTGCCAGTTTCGAAGAAACCATTCTCAGGGCAGCATCGTTTTATCTTTTAAAGCAATATTTTCAAAAAGCCAGTAATAAATCATATGATTTCAGTATGGATGGCTTGAAAAAGCAGTATGAAGATGTCGAAATGGTTAATCAGGGACTTTTGCAACGTATACAATCCATGGAAACTGAAGGTGACGCCAGCTTAAATGCTATTACCACATTAAATGCGTTTGCTCAAATGTTCTCATTACAATATGAACTGGATCTGGCTTCTTTACAATATGTTTTTGCTGAAACGAACTAAAACTGCCAGAAAACAATGAACAAGCATTCGTTCACAGCAACCAAAATCTTTGACTTTCACGCAATAATGATTGACTTTTAACTTTTATTAAAGTATTGCGTACACAAAAATAACCATTTGACAACTTTTTGGGTATGCTTATTGTGCCGCAATGAACATGCCATAAATTGTAAGAATCGGAAATTAATTGTCAATTCATAAAACTATTTCAACAATTGAGCTTTTTTATGATGGCTCATATGTCGCAAGCGTAAGACATTATACCTTACGATTGCCGAAAAACTGAAAAGCAATATATGGACATACCAGATCAATCCTTTCTTTTATTGTTTTTAATTGTATTATCTGCTTTTTTTTCGGGGGTTGAGACAGCTTTTGTTTCACTTTCGGACATACGTCTTAAACATCTTTGTGAAAAAGAAAATAAAAAAAGCATTTTACGCGTAAAGCGTCTGAAAGAAAAAAATGAACGATTGATTATAACCATTCTCATTGGTAATAATCTCGTTAATATTGCAGCATCATCCATTGCAACAAAGGTTGCCATTGATGTTCTAGATTCCAGAGGAATTGGGATTGCCATTGGTTTGATGACATTGATTATCTTGATATTTGGTGAAATAGTACCCAAAAATATTGCAATGGCAAAAAATGAAGTCATTGCAGTGTTTGCTGCGCCAATAATTCAATTTTTACAAGTCGTTCTCCTTCCTGCTATCTTTTTTCTGGAAAAAATTACCATTTTCATGGCAAAACCCATGAATAAAGATATGGCTGAACCGGTTATTACTGAAGCGGAAATAAAAAGTGTGGTGAATCTGGGTGAAGAAATTGGTGAAATTGAAACTGATGAACGTATTATGATTCATAATATCTTTCGATTCAGTGAACTTCAAGCCAATGAAATTATGACAGATCGAACGCAAATATTTTCTTTGGATTCAGATGCATATCTTAATAATGTGTCAGAAGAGCTTGTATCGCAGGGATTTTCACGTATACCTGTGTATGAAGATCAAACTGACAATATCAAAGGCATTCTTTACGCCAAAGATGTTCTTCAACATATGCTCTCTAAGGGGGAAGACAGAAAACTCAGGGATTTGATTCGTCCGGCCATGATTATCCCCGAAACCATGCTGATTGATAATTTGCTCAGGGAATTTAAAAAAGAAAAGGTTCATATTGCAATGGTGGTGGATGAGCACGGTGGTATCAGCGGTTTGATCACCATTGAAGATATTCTTGAAGAAATAGTTGGCGATATTTACGATGAAACTGACAAGGATGAAGAACTTATTCGCATTGTGGACAACAACAAATGTTTTGTAAAAGGTGAAACAGAAATCGAGGAGGTCAATCGTGTTCTAGAGCTTAATCTCAGTGAAGAAGAGGATTACGAAACAATATCGGGTTATATTTTGTCTCAGTTGCGGCATATCCCTGAAGTGGGGGAAGAATTATCTGTTAATGGCACTGTCATTCGTATCACTCAGGCCGATCAACAGCGAATTATTGAGGTTGAAATTGAAAGATTGAACCAGTTACCTGTTGATACTTTAACAGTTCTGGCATAATTTTCAATAGATCTGCATGGAAAAGTTTGGCCTCCCCCAAACTTGTTCATACGACCAATTGAAACAAATTATGTCCTAAAATGTTTCAAATTGTTCAATTTATTTGTTTCATATTGAAACGTTTTAAAACGCTTTTCTTCTTTCAGCCAATAAACGTTGTATAACCCATTTAAATAATAGTATTTATAATTTTGGCATATGCGTTGCTATATCGGTATTCAGGTATAAACAAACAAAGTGAGTCAAATTATGAGTACCAGGATATTAGTTGTTGAATCAGGCAGTTTGTTTACAAATCTGCTGAAACAGTATGAAACAACACGAGAATGGCAAATTTATAGCGCATACACGCTAAAAGAAATTCGCAAATGTCTTGGGCGTGCATTGATCGATGTTATTTTGCTTAATCTGATTGAGTTAAAGCGATATGGCATCGTACTGTTGAAAAAGATTCGAAAATCATCTGTACCTGTCATTACAATAAATAGTGGGAATCAACTGGCATTATCCATTGAGGGTATGAAATTAGGCGCATTTGATGATTTTCTTATGCCATTGAATTTGGATGCTTTGTTAGAAAAAATCCATGAAGCATCAAAAGTCAAAAACAAGTTAAACCACCGGTCTCCGCTGATTGAACGGCTTCAAAATACATTGATTGCTGCAACATTTGCGGAAGCAGGTGAAACTGAAATCGCAAAAACTTTTTTAAAAGACAACAATGTCACATAAAAGGAGGATATTATGAAAGAAATGAAAGTTTTATTGGTAGATGATGAAAAAGAATTTGTAAAATCTCTTTCAGAGCGTATGCAGATGAGAGATGTTCAATCCAAGGTTGCCTTTGATGGCGATGAGGCAATCAAGACCATGAATGATGACCTTCCTGATGTCATGGTATTGGACCTGAAAATGCCGGGTATGGATGGGATGGAATTGCTCAGACGAACCAAAAAAGCCTTTCCAGGCGTACAAATTGTCATGCTGACTGGACATGGCTCGGAAAAGGATGAACAGGAAGCACGTCGTTTGGGAGCCTTTGATTATCTCAAAAAACCTGTATCAATAACAGACTTGATGAAAACTGTGAGCGCAGCATATCAGTCCAAATTTGAGGATGCTATGACTGCTGCAACATTTGCAGAAGCAGGCGATTTTGAAACAGCCAGATCTTTCTCAAAATCTAGAAAATGATAATTTGTACAGGGCATTGTTTTCATAAAAAAATGCCCATTTAATCAACCTGAAACTATGATAAAAGGAGATATAGATATGGCGCATGAAAATATATCATCCGGTCAACCTGGCATATTGTCAAATAAAATGCTTTGGCTGATAACAGGTGGACTTTGTTTTTTAGTGATTGGCTTTATTCTGCCAACACCGCAAAGCCTGATTGAACTGGTTGAAAAACAACAAATTGCAAAAAAAATGATCGACTGGCATATCGCAACCGATATTTCCCATGCCGCATGGAAAGCAAAACTGGTTTTAGGTATGATTCCTATGGCAATCATATATTTTGCAACAGAAGCGCTTCCCATAGGGCTGGTGGGGATATTGATGCCTGTTTTTGCTTACTTTTTTAAACTTTTACCCATGAAAATGATCGGACAAACCTTTGCAGGTGATGCCCCATTATTCTTACTGGGTGTGCTTGCAATGGGCGTAACTGTTATTGGCGTGGGACTTCATAAACGACTCGCTACATGGATATTGGGGTGGACCAGTGGGTTTATGTTGCCCATCGTGGTATTATGTGTATCAATGTCTGTTTTGGGTGCATTCATTTCTGCGCATGCAATGGCTGCTTTTATGGCACCAGTCATGGCAGCAGTTTATATGGGCGCTGTTTCTTCCAACAAAACGCGCGGTGTTATTGAGCATGATCCACAACTGGCAAAACTCTTGCTGCTTTCCCTTTGTTTTGCGTTGAATGTTGGCGGTGTTGGCTCGCCAGCAGCAGGTGGCAGAAATGTTATCATGATGGGTTTTTGGTCTGACTACAATGTGCCCATGAGTTTTGGAAGATGGATGCTATATGGATTGCCATTATCGCCAGTTTTGGGCCTGGCTGTTGCTTTATACATGCTGTTCATTTTCAGAAACGTAAAAACAAAAGATTTGACACCTGGATTACAGGCAATCAAGGAATCTACGCGAGAAATGGGGAAAATGAGCTATCAGGAAAATGTTGCATTTGGTATGATGCTTTTAATCCTCATATTGTGGATTTTTGGCGGCCATGATTTAGGGCTTGGCGGCCCAGCATTATTGGCATTAATCATTCCTGTTATTTTCAAGATTTCAGATTGGCGAAAAATACTGGCTGGCATTTCCTGGGATGCATGGTTTATGTATTGCGGTGCTTTGACATTGGGCGCATTGCTAAAAGAAACAGGTGCTGCATTATGGTTGGCTCAAATTTTTCTGAATGGATTAAATAGTATTGGATTTGGTAAAGGTTTGGGATTGTGGATTGGTATGAGTTCTTTTTCCGGCTTGATGACCAATTTCATGTCAGATGCTGGAACCACAGCTCTTCTGGGGCCAATTGCAGTTCCAATGGGTATCATGAGCGGTGTTCAAGGAGAGCCCTGGGCTATTGGATTGGCGACAGCTTTTGCTACATCATTTGCGCATTTTCTGATTGTTGGCACACCCAATAATGCAATTGTATATGGTCTGGGAGTATTTTCCGATACTGGTCAACGTATGATCAGCCCATTTGATTTTATCAAGTATGGCTTTTTGTTATGGATTATTTCCCTGGTGATAATGTGGGTGCTTGGATTTATGATTATTTTTCAAGTTGTTGGATTTCCCGATGGTATTGTTGAAACTGCCAAAGCTGTTTTGATGACCCAATCACCATAATCTTAATAACACGACACAAAAATGGTTTTATGCGTATCAAAAAACCATTGATGTGAAGGAGGGATTTATGAATACAAGAATACTCTTAGTTGATGATGAAATAGAATTTGTTGACACATTGGCCGAGCGTCTCAGAAACAGAAATTTTCATGTTACCAAGGCATTTGATGGCAATGCTGCACTTGAAAAATTGAAAGAATTCAATTTTGATGTCATGATCCTCGATGTTCAAATGCCTGGCACAAATGGTATTGATGTATTGAAGACTGTTAAAAAACTTAAACCCCTAACTGAAGTTTTGATGTTGACCGGACATGGTACTGTGGAAACAGCTATCGAGGGCATGAGACAAGGGGCGTTTGACTTTTTACTAAAGCCATGTAAGCTTGAGAATTTATTGGAAAAAATCCATAATGCATTTCAGCGGAAATCAGAACATGAAAAACGCATTCAAAAAGCAATGGTTGAAAAATTGTCAACGTCGCCAATGAGCGTTTTTGATAGTCTTTAAATACGATTGTCGTGTTCTTTGATAATGAATCAATGACTGGCTATTTTGGTTGCTCTCAAATCATATTCAAAAAATCTGAATTATTGGGATTAAGTCTTGAAAAAAAAAGATAGTCGGGGTAAGTTAATAACTATACCGAACGAGATGATTTTCGGAACTTAAATATTTTCTCAATTTCGCAAACATACATGTAGAGACGAGGCAAGCCTTGTCTCTACAACCTTCTATGATTTACAACAGTTACATTCTTATTTCGAAAAACATCTGAAAAAGACAATGGAGGAAAAATGGCAACATCATACTGGCCTGATGACTATATCACGAAAAAGAAATCCGCTGAAGATGCAATAAAGATGATTCCATCTGGCAGAAGAATATTTATTGGTTCATCCTGTGGCGAGCCACAATATCTGGTAAAAACGCTTGTGGAAAATGTAAATCAGTTTTCAGATCTTGAAATTGTTCGCCTGTTAAGTCTGGAAACATCGCCGATTTCTGTTGCAGCAAAAGAAGATAATGGACATCATTTTAATATTCGTAATATTTACCAGGGCGCTGCTGAAACACGAAGCCTATCGTATCTTAAACCATTTATTACCCCAATGAATTTGTTTGCTGTACCCGATTTATTCAAAAAGGGACAATTACCCATTCACGCCGCACTTGTTCAGGTCTCTCCACCAGATGACTTTGGTTGGATGAGTCTTGGCATTTCTGTTGATGTCTGTCTATCTGCCGTGCATGCGGCCAATCTGGTTATTGCGCAGGTTAACGAAAATATGCCCAGAGTTATGGGACATAGTTTTATCCATGTCAATGATGTTGACGTTATCGTTGAAAAAGAAGAGCCTTTATTGACAGTTGGAAGTGTTCCGGAAATTGAAGCGGCATATAAAATGGCCAAAATAGTTACGCCTTTTATTGACGATGGCTCAACCCTGCAACTGGGATTGGGGGCATCACCCCAATCTATCCTGATCGCACTGGCCCATAAGAATGATCTGGGCATTCATACCCAATTTGTTTTTGATGGTATCATGGATCTGGTTGCATTGGGAGCGGTGACTAATCGCAAAAAAGGCTTGAATGAAGGCAAAATTGTTGCCAGCAATGCCATTGGTTCTACTTATTTCTATGAATACTTGCATAACAACCCTTCCATAGAGTTTCATCCATCAGATTATGTGAATAATCCAACAATTATCGCACAACATAACCAGATGGTTGCCATTAACATGGCCAGAGAGATGGATTTGACCGGTCAGGTTGCGGCCGATGCCTTTGCGCTGAATCATTTTTCAGGCGTTACTGGCATGTTGGATTTTATGCGTGGAGCAGCCATGTCCCGCAATGGAAAAGCAATCATACTGATCCCATCCACACGACAGAATGCAGCTTCAAGCCGAATTGTGCCATGTCTGGGCAGCGCTTCAGTTGTTATACCGCGTGCTGATGTCTATTACGTGGTCAGTGAATATGGTGCTGTGAATCTTCATGGTAAAAATCTTGAAGATCGAGCCATTGCAATGATTAGCCTTGCACACCCTGATTTTCGTGATGAACTCTTTCAAAAAGCTGTTGATCTGGGCTATATTACCAAAAATAGATCCTTCAATGAGGCATCAACAGGTGTTTATCCGGTTCATATGGAAGAAACAGTTACCATTGATGATCAAAATATCCGGTTTCGGCCTGCCAAGCCTGTTGATGACCGCCGCATTCAGGAACATTTTTATGATCTGAGCAAAGAAAGCGTTATCGCAAGATTCTTTCATCAAAAAACCAGCTTTTTTCGGGATGATGTTGAAAATATGTTCCAGCTTGACTATATTAAAAACATGACAATTGTTGCCATCACAGGTGATTTTGGATTTGGTAAAATAATCGGCGTTGGCATGTATGCCCTGGAACATAATCGCAATGTTGCAGAGATTGCTTTTTCTGTTTCCAATGAATTTCAGGGCAAAGGCGTTGCAAGTGTTATTCTTCAAAAATTAGTTGATGCTGCCAGGGAAAATGGTATTGCCGGCCTGACTGCTTACACTGCACCAACAAACAAAGGTATGATTAAATTGTTTAAGAAAATTCCATATCAGACCAAAACTTCTTTTGATGATGACATGTTGATGCTGGAGTGCTATTTTGAAACAGCAAACAACTAGAAAAAATACAATGAGCCTTTAACCTTGTATACATTTTCATAGAAAGGAAAAAAATGCAAGAAACAGCAACCCTGACAATTGGTGATAAAAAAATACAACTACCGGTGATCATTGGCAGTGAGGGCGAACGTGCAATTGATATATCCGCATTACGAAAAGAAACCGGGTATATTACCATGGATTCCGGTCTTGCCAATACAGGTATTTGTAAAAGCAAAATTACGTTTATGGATGGTGAAAAGGGAATATTGCGTTATCGTGGTATTCCTGTTGAAGAACTGGCTGAAAAGTCTACGTTTACTGAAACAGCATATTTATTGGTCAATGGTTCTCTGCCATCACAAGAACAATTAAAAGAATTTAGTACTTTGTTAACTGAACAGGCATTGATTCATGAAGATATCAAGGCTTTTTATGGCAATTTTCCATCACGATCACATCCCATGGGAATATTGTCCTCAATGGTCAATGCATTGCGGAGTTTTTATAAAGACTTGAAAATTGATAATGATGAGGCAATCAATATCACCCTGGCACGTTTGATGTCTAAAGTTCGCACAATGGCAGTCATGTCTTATAAAATATCGCGTGGACATACTGTTGCTTATCCAAAACCAGAGTACTGCTATTGTACAAATTTTTTATATTTACTGTACCACAGTCCGGTTCGTGATTTTGAAATAAATCCGCTGCTTGTCAAGGCATTGAATATTTTCTGGATACTTCATGCTGATCATGAACAGAATTGTTCGACATCAGCAGTCCGCCTTGTTGGCAGTGGTCGTGTTAATTTATATGCTGCTATATCAGCCGGTATTTCTGCCTTATGGGGGCCTTTGCATGGGGGGGCCAATCAGGCGGTTGTTGAAATGCTAAGTGAAATTCAGGAAAATGGCGGCAATGTGCAACCTTATATCAAACGCGCCAAAAACCGGAAGGATCCTTTTCGATTAATGGGATTTGGCCATCGGATTTACAAAACTTATGATCCAAGAGCGAAAATAATCAAAAAAATTTGCCATGATTTACTAGACACGCTGGATATTAAAGATCCATTACTTGATATTGCCATTGAACTGGAGGAGGCGGTTTCAAAAGATCACTACTTCGTTGATCACAATTTGTATCCGAATGTGGATTTCTATTCAGGGATTGTTCTGCGGGCCATGAGAATTCCAACCAATATGTTTACAGTCATGTTTGCTATTGGACGCATGCCAGGATGGATTGCGCAATGGAAAGAAGATGCCGACGATCCAAATTGGAAATTATACCGGCCCCGCCAAATTTATATTGGCGAAAATAAACGCCGCTATATTCCAATAGATGAGCGCTAATTCTAAATGAAATATATTACGTTACATAATCAAATTTTTCATTGGGATGGTTTTGGCGGGCTGTTAAAATTGGCTTCTGGCAATTGTATGTTGCGTGTGGTTCAGTTTCAAAAATCAGACATTGCTTTTGTAAAACCTTTTATTATCATTACCGAAGACACCCCACCTGATGATCCATCAAAACAAAATCAAAAACTCAGCATGCGCAGTTGCTGTGCACATATAGCAACCAGTGTGACTCAAAAGTTTTCAATTGATCCCAAACGAATGTTCTGGCTGGAGTATTATCCAGAATCAATCTATGGGATAAATCACGATAAATGTATTCCAGAACAATATGAAATTGTTAGTTTTGTCTGGGAAGACAAAAAAGCATTCCAGCCTTCGTTTAGAGTCTTAAAATCACCTGTTCTGGATAAGGTAAAAACCATTCATCAAGAATTAAAAAACAGTGAGGTTATATAATTCATTATGAGTATCAATATTGTTGATAAAATTGACAGGCTTGTACCGGTCCGGCATGTGTTGGTCAGTGTGTCTGATAAAAGCGGGTTGGATCAATTTATTCCAGACTTGATCAAGATTGTTCCTGATATTAAAATCATATCAACTGGCGGAACGTATAACAGAATAAAGGAGATCCTGCAATCAGAGCAAAATCTAGTGCCGGTTTCAGATTACACCGGCCAGCCAGAGACTCAGGGGGGACTGGTCAAAACTTTGGATTTTAAAATATATCTCGGGCTTCTTACTGAAACTTACAATGATGCACATCAAAAAGATCTGGCACGTACTGATGCTTCACCAATAGACATCGTCGTTGTCAACCTGTATCCATTCAAGGACACCATTGCAAAAGAGGGGGGTTCCATTGAACAGGCACGTGGTAATATTGATATTGGCGGGCCATGTATGATTCGTGCATCAGCAAAAAACTTTTTGCGTGTGGCATCAGTGGTGGATCCATCAGATTATGCAAATATTATTCAGGATATTCAAAAAAATAATGGCTGTACTTCCCTGGAAATGCGATTCTTACTGGCGCAAAAAGCCTTTGGACATACCCTTGAATACGATGCCAATATTCATAAATATTTGAATGAACAAATTTTTGATAACGTTTCTCAATGCTATCATTAGAATATTTCTTGCATTGGTGCGCAAAGGATTGTTGTTCGGAGGGCGAACATAAGGTTCGCCCCTACATTGGTTTCGGACATTGGTTGGATTTCGATTACTACGATCTACCCGAAAATTTATGATCGCTTACTTAGGAATGATCTGAAAATAACTTCCCCATTTATTGATATTGTTCGTTTTGAGATAATTGTACTGTAGAGACGTAGCATGCTACGTCTCTACACGACCTTAATATTTTGTTCGTTCAAGAAAAATGAGTATGGAATACTTAAATAAGTAATCGCTCATAAATTTTCGGGTAGATAAAAGTAAAACCAGCCAAAATTGTTCGCCCGCCTGGAGCTGAAGCTCCAGGCTATTCCTGTGTCGTCCCTAAAGGGACTTGAAGTGTTTAATTAAAAAGACATTATAAGTCCCTTTAGGGACGACACATAAATAGCCTGGA
>Ga0272440_1002443_pt1 | contig 14476 bp, 8 predicted proteins | sample SSMMMBAug17_FD_192440 | JGI IMG/M metagenome (GOLD analysis project Ga0272440, IMG submission 192440) | Marine sediment archaeal communities from Little Sippewissett salt marsh, Falmouth, MA, United States - SSM-MMB-Aug17 | ecosystem: Environmental > Aquatic > Marine > Wetlands > Sediment ...
TTCCACAGTGAAGTTGGGATCTGTCAACGTTAAATCCCCATCATTAGAAACAAAATAGGCAACAGTAGATGTCTTTGAACTGTCTTCTGGAATATTGTTGCCAGTATCATACGACAGGGTGATCTGTTGATCAGCACTTGCAATTCCAGCAAAAGCAAAAAAAACAATAAACAGGATACTTAAAAATTTGTTATGATTTATTTTCATAAATAAGCCTCCATTTGGATGGAATTTTATTGATTGATGATATCAAAGATTTACGCTTTACAATTTACATTAACATATGTTTACGTAAAGCCAGTGAATGATCTGAATGTCATCTGATAAAGATATGTGTGGGAACACTAGGTTTTGGTAGCAATAAAGATAAATTTGCATTTTATATGATCATTCTGTATTTATCAGGCAAATACTATACCATAAGCATTTTAGAATGTAAATTTAAGATTATGTTTTATTCGTGATTTATGGAATGCAGTTGGGTCACTACACAATGCATATTATCATTCAACTTAGATTTTTCATGGCATAAAATATGCCCTCTTGGTTTGCGAGAGATTTTTTAATGAAGTAGGCAATCTGAGCAAGAGGGCATATTTCGTGCCATGAAAAACCTAAGTTGAATGATAATAATATCAAAATGCCCTTTTGCGGTTGATAATTATTTAAAAATAAGTAAAAGGAAATTAAACGTAATCCTGGTTAAAGCCATATTCTCATCATTGAAAATAAATTCTCAAGATCTAAGGGTTTGGATATATAATCACTTGCACCCGCTGTGATACATTTTTCACGATCATTTTTCATTGCATTTGCTGTCAATGCAATGACAGGTAAGTTCACCAAGTCTTTTATCTGTCTGATTTTTTTGATTGTCTCATATCCATCCATATCAGGCATCATAATATCCATAAGGACTAAATCGACAGGTTCTTTTTTAAGAATTTCAATTGACAGCTTGCCGCTGTCTGCTTTTAGCACATCTATTTCTTTTTCCCGCAAAACGCTTGCAAGTGAAAACAGATTTCTCATATCATCATCAACAATAAGAACTTTTTTATTTTGAAAAATATGGTTTTTGTTATGAATTTTTTTTATTATTTTTTGTTTATCCTCAGGCATATCATTGACAACCATATGTAAAAACAAAGCGACTTCATCAAAAAGCCTGTCTTCAGATTGATGCCCTTTTACAATGATAGATTTGCAATACTTTTGGAGTTCCAATATTTCATCCTGGGATAAATCAATGCTTGTGTAAACAATAATGGGCGGCATGTTAAAGCCTTCAATTTGATCCAATTCTTTGAGCAGGTCTATTCCTTGAATATCAGGTAAATTTAAATCAAGCACAATACAATCAAATATGTCAGTTTTCATTAATTCAATAACCTGATGACTGTTGTCGCAATCAATGATTTCAACACCATCATTTTCAATAAGATTTCTGATAATCGTTCGCATATTCTCATCATCTTCAACGACCAGCAATTTTTTTATCTTTCTTTTATGATAAATTTCTATTTTTTTCAATACACTATCAATTTGATCAGTAGTAATCGGCTTTTGTAAAAAGGTCAGGGCACCTGTTTTTAACGCGTTACTATGGTCATTCTCAACAGACATAATATGTACTGGAATATGCCTGAGCATTGTGTCGCCTTTTAGAATATCCAATACTTTCAAACCATCAATTCCAGGTAGATTGAGATCTAAAATAATAGCATCGGGCATAAATTTTTCGGCCAATTCAAGGCCTTGTTCACCAGTAGGGACAACAATTGCTTTAAATCCATTGGCATGACATTGATCTAAAAGTATCTTTGCAAATTGGTGATCATCTTCAATGATTAATATAATCCTATCATTTTCAGTTAATTGCTCTCTGTCATCAGGAATGGACTTTATTTTGAGAGTTTGTTTCACTTGAGCGGGCGGCGCTTGCTTTTGGAAAACGTCATCTGAATGATCTTTTTGATATGGCAGAAACAGCGTAAAAGTGGCGCCCTGACCTGGTTGACTTTTTAATTGGATCTCTCCGCCTAATAATTTTGCTAACTCTCGGGAAATGGATAATCCCAGACCTGTACCGGCAAATTGTCTTGATGTGCTGCCATCAACTTGCTGGAATGCTTCAAATATCAGCCTTTGTTTTTCTAATGGAATACCTATGCCAGTATCAATTACAGATATGGCAATCGCATCAGATGGATCAAGACCGCTACGCGTTAACTTTATATCTGATGCAGGTCGATGTATATCAATGATAATTTCCCCATTGGGTGTAAATTTGATGGCATTGGAGATAAGATTTTTCATTATTTGCTCAAGTCGCTGCTGGTCGGACTTGATAATCATCGGTAAGTCTTTGCTGCGGTTTACCTTGAAATCCAACTTTTTTTCAAAGGCCATATGCCTGAAATTCATATCAATATTACGTTCAATATCTTTTAAATAAATCTTTTCAATATGAATCGCCATTTTTCCAGCTTCAACCTTTGAAAGATCAAGAATATCATTTATTAAATTCAGAAGATCTTTTCCACTTGTATGAATAATTGATAGTTTTTCAATTTGTTCTTTTGTTAAATTCCCATTTTTATTCTCTTTTAAAACATGTGTGAGTATTAATAAACTATTCAAAGGTGTTCGAAGTTCATGAGACATATTTGCCATAAATTCAGATTTATATTTACTGGCAATTTCCAATTCTTTGGCTTGCGCTTGCAGATCTTTTTTTGTTAGTTCAAGCGCGTCATTTTTTTGGTCAATAATTTCTTTTTGTTTTTCTAAAAAATCAGTTTTTTCTTGTAATGATTTGTTTGCTTTCTGAAGTTCTTTCTGTTGAATTTTCAGATTTGCCTCACTATGTTTGAGAAGTGCTGTTTGTTCTTCCAGTTCAGAGTTTGATTCTTCCAAAACTTTTTGTTGTCGTTCGAGTTCTTTTGCCTGTTTTTTTGTTTCATTCAATAACGCATTCAGTTTTTCTCGTGATTGTGCAGAGTTAATAGCAATGGCAATATTTTCCGATACCATCTGAAAAAAATTGAGTTTATCATCTGAAAATTCATCAAAAGTGCCAAGCTCAATAACGCCTTTCAGAATTTTTTCATATAAAACCGGGGCAACGACAATATTTTTTGGAAGTGCGTTACCAATTGCAGAGTTGATCCGAGTGTAATCATCAGGAATATTGGTAATAGAAATCAATTCTTTTTCTAACGCAGCCTGTCCAACAAGTCCATGACCTATCCTGATTGTTGCATTTGTATCTTTTCTTTTATTGAACGCATAGCTGCCGGTAAGTTGTAGCTTATTTGTCTGTTCGTTCAATAAGTATAAACATCCAATCTGCGCACCTAAATATTTTGCAAGAAACGTAATGATATTTCGAGAAAGGGTTGCCATATCAAGTTCTCCGCGCATATGTTCACTCAATTGATTTTGTCCTGATTTAAGCCAATCTTCCCTTTCCCTGATAATGGTCATTTCTCTCAATGAATGGGTCATTTTCTGTAAGGCATGGCCAAGATTATCTTTGTCAGATTTTGGAACAATTTCTTTGTTAAAATCACCTTCAGCAATGGCACTTGCCTGATCGACAATATTTTTTAAACTATTGATCATTATCTGAAATGACTTGCCAAAACGATCATTATCTGAATTAACCTCAATTTCAATATCCAGATTTCCTTTAGAAATTTCTTCAGCAGCATTTGCTTTGACATTCAAGCTATCAATCATCTGAGCAAATGATTGTCCCAGAATATCTTTATCAGAAAGCAGCACAATATTTTTTGACAAATCGCCAATGGCAATTGATTGAGCAATTTTTGCGCGCCTTTCGAGATTTTCAGCCATGATATCAAATGCTTTGGAAAGTATGGCAATTTCATCAGTTTTTCTGTTGTTTGATTCAGCCATGAATAAACGACGTGATAAGTCACCTTCAGCAACTGCATTTGCCAATTCAATTATTTTATTAATGGAATGGGTCAGTCCTTTTGTGAGAATAAAAGAGATAATCAGGCTTAAAACGATGGCAAGCACGCTAAAGAAAAACATAGTATGTTTCACTTTGTACGCTGAATTTGAAATATTATTAACACTCGCGCCTGTTAATCGCATTTCCAGTTGTCGAAGCTTTTTCATTGATTTTGTCAACACTTGAGATGATTTTTCAAATTCTCCAACAAGCTCGTTGCCTTCATTAATACCTTCAGTAAGATAAACAAACGCCATTTCTTTTCCATGCTCATAGTACTTATCAAATGCTTCTTCCAGTTCAATAATCGTTTGAAGTGATTCATGAAAATCTCGCTTTTCATGCATCAATTTATATTTCTTAATATTTTCCTTAAATTCGTTAACAACTGTTTCTGCTGTTGCAAAACCCTTGGTGTTTTCTGTTATGGATGCGTACAATAAAAGATCCATGACTTTCAAGGTTTGAAAAGCCATTTCATGGGTCAGTCGTTCTCCCTGTAAACTGTTATTGGTTACCAGTGCGATATTTTCATGAACATCATTTAAGGAAAGTGTTGTTATTAAAAGGGTTGATATCATAATCAATAAAATAATCGAAATACCCAACCCAAACTTTGTTCCGATTTTTAAATTATTAATCCGCATAACTCATATTCCCAAATGTAAAGTTACCTTGGAAATCTCCGAAAATAACTTCCCCATTTATTGATATTGTTCGTTTTGAGGTAATTGTACTGTAGAGACGTAGCATGCTACGTCTCTACACGACCTTATTTTTTTGTATGTTCATGAAAAATGAGCATGTTATTTTCCGAACATTCCTTGCTTTAATATCAGTTTTATTATGCTATCCATTTTTATCGATATCTGTCAACAAAATTTCAGACGTAGTGACCTCCTAACGTACCCTAACATTGAATAAATGCTTATGATTGAAAATTCACATATTGACTTTTTAATCGTTTTTATTTATATATACCCGAAAACTTATGATTGTTTACTTATCAAAAATGAAATTGGAGATCAATTGATGGCAGATTCAGAAAAGCAAGTAAAACCTAAAACTTTATGGCACGACTGGTTTGGGAATTTGTTTAAAGTATCACTGATTCCCACTGGGCTTGAGGTTGAGACTGATGTTCCTGTTATGCAAAAATTACCTGAAGCCGATATTGTTATTATAAGACGATCAGGTACAAAATGGACAAAAGAACAGTTGCAACGTCTTCCTGATGGAATCAGACATTCACAAGCAAAACATGTGCTGATTGAGTTAAAATATACAGAGTCAATTAATGTCGATGCTGTTTGCCAGATCGCCGGGTATTATAAATTTTACAAGATTCAGCATGACTTGACCAAAAAAAGAGAATTAAAGTGTTTTCTTGTTTCATCGAAAACACCTAGAAAATCAACATTGCAACGATTTAAATACCATCAAAGCAGATATTCTGGGGTGTATGTCAGCCTATTGCCACTATTTGACTTGTTTCCCATCATTTCATTAAATGATCTATCTAATGCACCTCATAATATTTTGTTTAAGTTATTTGCAAGTAAAAAGAAGGCATCCATTGAAGCAACAAATAAAGTTAAATCTGATTTATATGATCAATTGCCAGAGCCATTAAAAACTTTTCTGACTGATTATATAAACAGGTATGTCATTACAGGGAGGAATGATATGGATTATTTAAATATGACACCAGAAGAAAGATTACAATTAAGGCAAGAATGGCTGTCAAAGCTTACACCATCAGAAGTTTTGGCATGTTTTTCTCCATCAGAGGTTTTGTCGAATTATTCATCATCAGAAGTTTTGTCGAATTATTCACCATCAGAAGTTTTGTCGAATTATTCATCATCAGAAGTTTTGGCGAATTATTCATCATCAGAAGTTTTGGCGAATTATTCATCATCAGAAGTTTTGGCGAATTATTCATCATCAGAAGTTTTGTCGAATTATTCATCATCAGAAGTTTTGTCGAATTATTCATCATCAGAAGTTTTGGCGAATTATTCAACAGATCAAATTCTTTCTGCCTTAAGTCTTGATCAATTAAAAGACCTGTCAAGTCGAGCGAATGATCTGATAGTAAAACGTTGAAAATTATTTGACCATTTTACAAAAGTTATGAGATGGGTCAAATCCAGAATTTTGCAAACTCTGGTTTAAAATGATGAGTTAAATTGTATTCAATACCTTATTGAATTATTTGTACAACTTTAACAGTATCATGCGATATTGAATTATCAATATAGCCAATCGTGCCATTTGTTTCAGAGATATAGTTTACCAAATCATTTTCCTTTTTAAATATTTTCGGACGAGTACCAACACCTGTAAAGACTACTTTCTTCCAATAAGATTTTAATTTTGAAGGTGTTGATTGTATGATTTTATTTACAAATGCCTCATGCGTTTTACCTTTTTTAAGCATTACAACATGAATGGATTGACCATCAGGCCATTTTGTCATATTTCCAAAATATATATTTGAAATAGTTGAAGGCGTTACTGTATCCAACCCTACATTTTTATTGACAATTATAATAACTTCAGAATTTGCAGTCGTATGTGTAATAATTATTAATGCAGACATATATATAACTAAAAGTATCACATATTTTATATTTTTCATTATATATTCCTTATATTAGAAGTTAAACGTAGTTTTAAATGCAAAAGCTGTCCAGTTTTTTCCTTTGTAGTCTTCAGGTTTTAAAGTATCCAATACCTGGCTGACACCATTAATATGGTGAATTTCAAATTTCATGAGCCAGAAATCATTAATATCAAATCTGGCACAAAGAGCCATATCTTTTTGCCAATCTGCATAATCCGGCTTAATCGTTGAATTATCCATTCGATCTGCATTATTGACAGAATAATATGCGCCTGTTTCAAACCATTTGCAAAACCTGTATGATAATTGTCCATAATATGCGTCCACATCAACTTCATCTACCTTGTTGGTAATTTCAGGTATGCCAATCGGGGTTTTATCAATTTCAATCAATATATTTCCTACTGAAATCTGATATTCAAAAGCAGCATTAAAGTTTCCTAAACTGTATTCAGCAGATACTATTTTTATAGCTGCTTTTGGGTATTCAATTGTTGTTTTCACCCCTAACGTACTTATTTCATAGGTAAAATCGGATTGAAAATAAGATGCAACAAATGACAAGCCTTTAATAAATGTATTCCATTTAATTCTGGTGCCTGTTAAATTTTCTACTTCACCATATAGAAATTCCCCATTTTCACCAAGGAATATTTTGGAAACACTGCCATCTTTATCGATATTGGCAGCCCCATAGTATAGATGGTATCCAATTATTCCTGGAATACCTAAATTTATTTTGCCATAAAGATTAATTCCCTGAACACTTTTTATGGTTTCGCGATAATATTGATTATAAATACCTTGCGGAAGTATTGCTGATGTATACAACAAATCATAATCAAGAATATCGGTGTATAATGCCAGCGGGGTTTTAAATTTACCAATTCTGATGCCTAATGACTCTTTCCAACTGTAATCAATAAGCGCCCAATCCAGTTTTATTGTATTATTCCCAACATCTCCTAAATCATAGGAATAAAGCTGCATGCCAACTTGAATATCATCAGCAACTGATGCGCTAAAATTAATACCTGCTTCGTTGAATTCGCAAGTACCATCTTTGGAATCAGCCATATAGTCATACTTATCAGAAACAATATAGCCAGTACTGGCAAAACCATGAATCTCAATACCACTCAGTTCGTTTGAATACGCAGGTATGTTCAATAAAAATAGTAAAGCTACGAATATGATGACTTTTTGAGACATAATGTTTTCTCCTTTTTTTCAAATTTTGATAATTCATTATGAATAAATGCAATTTTGGGTTGCAATAATAATTATTGTTGAATATATTAAATACATTCATGATATTAGATAATGCTATCCATTTTTATAGATAACTGTCAACATAATTTTTTGGCTATCGAAAGGATAACAATGAATCATAAAAGCAAGATTTTGATTGTCGATGATAAACCCGAAAATCTTTTTACTCTGGAAACAATATTAAAAGATCTGGACGTTGACATAGTAAAGGCGCAAAGCGGTGCTGATGCTTTAAAAGCGACACTGCACAATCGGTTTGCATTAGCCATAATTGATATCCAAATGCCAGAAATGAATGGATACGAGCTTGCAGAGTATATTCGATCTGAACAAGAAACGCTTCATCTGCCAATAATATTTCTTTCTGCAATATATTCAGATGAATTCCATATTTTTAAAGGCTATGAAGTGGGGGCAGTAGACTTTTTATCAAAACCATATAATCCAGATATCCTGATAAGTAAAGTGAACGTGTTTGTTCAGATTGAAAATCAAAGAAAACAACTTGAAAAAGAGATCCATTTGCGTAAGCAAGTTGAAAAACAACTGTTAGAACATCAAAACGAATTAGAGGAAAAAGTTCGGGAAAGAACAAATGAATTGGAAGAAACAACGACGCATCTCATACAATCTGAAAAGATGTTTGTTTTAGGAGAACTATCCGCTGGTATTGTCCATGAAATGAACCAGCCCCTGTCGATTATGAATATAATTACCCGATTGGTATTAAAACATATTCAGCAAAGCAAAACAGACAGCCAATTTTTAAGCGATAACTTGAACGATATGATAAAGCAGATTAATAAGCTGGTTCAAATTGTCGATCAAATTCGAATATTTTCACGTTCCAATACAGTTGCTATAAGTAAGCAAGTAATGATCATAAATGACCTTGTTAAATCGGTCCTCAGACTCTTTACCAAACAATTGGATTTTAGACAAATTGATTTAATTGAAAAATTTGGAACAAATCTGCCTTTAATTGATGTCGATCCGATTCGTATTGAACAAGTTCTGTTGAATATTATGGGCAATGCGCTTAATGCTGTTGAAACAAATCAAAAAGAAAATAAACAAATTATTGTCAGCACATTTGCCATTGATGCAAAACAATCACCGCTAAAAACAGCATCTGTTTGTGTTTCCATTGAAGACACTGGTAATGGTGTACCAGACAACTTAACAGAAAAAATATTTTCGAAATTTTTTACAACAAAAGAACCTGGAAAAGGGACAGGACTTGGCTTGCCAATATCTAAAACCATACTGGATGAGCATAATGGTACATTGGAATTTATTAACAAAATTGATCAAGGTGCGACATTTAAAATAATATTACCTTGCAATGAATAATTGCTGAAGTATTATTGATATGATAAATTAAATGAATGAAAAACATGTAACCAACTAATTTTTTAAGGAGATAATTATGAAAAATTTAATTTTTTTGCTATCATTAATTGTGGTAAGTAGTGTATATGCAGATCCAATTCAGGTAATTATTTATACTGATGATTCTCTTCAACCCCATTCATACCTGGAAAATGGAGAACTTAAAGGAACCTATGTCAATATTTTAAAAGCTGTTTTCGATAAGATGCCTGACTATGATGTTAAACTAACAGCAGTTCCCTGGAAAAGGGGCAAAAAAATGATGGAGTTGGGTCAGGGCTTAGGGCTGGCAACTGCATATTTTCATGGTCATGACTGGCCTTATCTCTATCCTTATTCACTGCCATTTGCAAGTGATGTTCTTAATGTTTACTGCACTTCAGAGACATTGGCAAAGCCCCGACCCTTATGGCCAGATGATTACAAACAATTAAGAATAGGCCGACCTGCAGGTTTCAGTGGATTTGGCGGGCCTAAATTTGATGAAATGGTTAATGCTAAAACGATATTTTTGGAAGAATCAAAGGGCGCGGTAACGCAAATCTATAAACTGGGCGCAAATAGAGTTGATTGCATTATCATGGATCAAACCACTTATAACGTAGAGTACAACAAAGCAGTTAAGAATGGCAAATATGTTTCAAGTTGGAAAAAACCTGTGCTTGGTGTCGAAATTTCAAGAAATGATGTGTATATTGGCTATTCAAAAAAAGCCATTGAAAGCGGACAATATCCATATCATATGGATTTCAGGCAAAAGTTTGATGCTGAACTTTTTAAAATGATTCGTTCAGGCGAACGAGATAAAATTTTAAATGCCTATTGAATTGAATATGTCAGATTATTTTTGGCCTTGATTGTTTGACCCAAAAAATTTACCAGAAAAAAACCTTTTCAAATCAAGAATTGTTGCCCACAGGCGCGATGATAAATCTTCATCCTCAGTTTCTGCCTGTTGATGCAAACTCTTTTCCTGTGATTGTTGAGCCTGACGTTTCATTTGTGTTTGTGTGAGTAATTCTGTGATTTTTGGATATTTTGTAATTAATGGCATAAAATCATTTTCATGAACTTCATAAATCTCACATTTCTGTAATGTGACGATACTGGCAGACCGATGATGATCTGAAAAAAAAGCCATTTCGCCAAAAAATGAACCGACTCCCAGTCGATTGATTTCAACCAGAGAATCGTCATCAAGCCGCAATTGCACAGTAACTACCCCTTCCTGAATGAAAAATAATGAATGGCCAAAATCACCTTCGTTGATAATGGTCTTTTGCGGTGAAAAAATATGACAGGTCATCTGATTTAGAATTGTTTCCCTGTCATCAGGTTTCATTAAGTTGAACAATGCCATGTCATCCCAAAAATAGATCGGCTCCCTGACTGGCAGAGGGAATTCCTGTTCTTGAATAACTGTTTGAATTCCTGCATACTCAAGATGTTTCCAGATACGTTTCCAGACATCTTCCAGTTCTTGATGTTTGTTTTCAAAATCTTTAATACTGAAAAATACCTGATAATCTGATGCCCATTCTGTAAGCCCCTGATAAATGACATAAGGTTCGGGGGTTTGCAAAATAGTGGTTGCAGATAAAACAGCATCAATCAATATTTTTTTCACCTTTTGGGGATCAGCCAAAGGATCAATATGGGGTGTCACAGTCAACCAGTTGATATCATCTGGATAATTGAAATTGGCAATGAATGATTCGGTGGCCATGCTATTGGGAATACTAAAAATACAATTCTCTGCTGTTTTGATTCTTGTCGATCGCCATGTAATGTCAACCACCTTGCCTTCAGCATTGCCAATTTTTACCCAATCATTGATACGAAATGGATTTTCAAGATTAATCGCAATGCCAGATATTAAATTGGATATGTTCATTTGAACAGCAAAACCGATGATCATGGCAAACAATCCGCCTGTGGCAAGTATTTTTGTAATTTCCTGTTCAAATACAAATGCTACAATACCAATGAATGCGGTAAGATAAATTAAAAATGTAAAGAAATGGCGGATAATGCGCGGGGCACTATGTTTGTTTTTTTCCTTAAAAGGCGACCAGATAAATCGGTTGACAGCCAGATTGATAAAAAAAGCAGGTAAAATCCACCACATGATATCAAAACCCATTTTGATCAGGCTTAAATGATAGGTATTCAAATAACCAGATAAACGATTCAGCATCAGTATTTCAACACTCAACATAAAAACAAATGCAGATAATGTTTCAACAAACCACATGCTTCGTTTCAATGTTTGAAATGAATAATGCCGATTGAGAATGGCAAACAGAATATTCACCAGAAGCGTTATGATCAATAAAGAATTGACATATGTTTTTGGGATCAGCCCCCGCAGGCTGAATTTATTTTTTTGAAGAACGACACCAAAATGAAAACGAGAATAGCTGTTTGAAACATCCTGGATATTTTGGGGCATATATTTTGCTGACTGGTTATTTTCCCAGATATCCTGGTAAACCTGTTGTTCCACAACTCGCCATCCAGATAAGTCACCAGTCAGCATGATCTGTGAGATATCATTGGAAAGTTGTTGGGCCAGTCCCATTCCCATAACATCAATTACATAGATTAAATTGTTTCGGGTCAAGTGCTTGTGACGAAAACAGACATTTAAAAAATGACAATCTAAATCACTGGCATTTCGGACACGCTCGGTTTGAAATCGACCGGTAACACGAAACAACTGATATTGTGTTTTATCTTTATAGGTATGTGATTCCAGTAATTCAATCTGATTTGCCCACGCGGCTTTTTCATTGATATCTGGTAAGATGCGGTTTGTAAATACGATATTGTCTACCTGAATATCAATATCACTACGACATCGAAACCATAAATAGAAATCCAGATCGCAATATGCTTTTTTATCATCAAAAGAGTGGATTTCAATAAGTTCTATCCCAGTATAAATAACCTGGGTCTTATACATATAACGATTATCAAGTTTAATAATACGCTTATCTTCAATGGCTGATGAAATAATATGTGGATCAATATTTCTTTTTACATATTGCAATTGTGTCATGGCAGAAATCAAATGACGTCCATTATATATACCAACAGCAACTGATCTATCAATGGCATTGCCATTGATATCAAAATACACAGGTCCGGTGAGACCATTGACCGCCCGATCAAGATTATTCATATTTATCAGTTTTTGTCTTACAATAACGCGATCTGATGCGATATCTTTTGATCTGGCAACAAGATTGGATGATTGTATCGCCTGAATCATCACATTGGCAGCATCATAAGCACTGGCTGAAATCCAATCGGGTTCTTTGTGAAAAACAGCAAGAAATTTTTCTCGAAAATTGTGTGCGCTTTTTTCAGCAGTATCAAAAATAAGATGTGCTGTTGTATATATGCCATTTGTGTAATAACCAGGCGTTGCTTTTTCTTTGGGAAGATGGTCAAAACCGCGCGAAAATATTTTTGATGCAAAAGCATCTGGACCAATAATTGTGTGCGGCAGTTCGGCATCCTTGATTCTTCGAACCAGTTGAACACCTTCATTGGCATGGGTGGCCAGAAAAATCATACAGGATGGTTTCAGATTTTTGATTTCATTGATCATTGTATCAAACTGATTCATTAATTGAGGCGTTTCAGACTCAAATGATTCATTATATAAAAGTTCAATGTTTAATAATTTGGCTTTGGCTTCAAAAACAGTTGCAAGATAGGACCCATACGTATCATTTTCAAAAATAACAGCCGCACTATCAAAATGAAGCACTTTTTTTGCATAATTGGCAATAAACTGGCCTTGAATGCTATCATTGAATACAGTTCTAAAATACCAGGGATTAAATCGGGTAACCAGAACATTGGTTGCCCCAGGTGTTATGACAGGAATTTGATTTTTTTGATAAATTTCACCGGCTGAAACTGCGCAATCACTGTACCAATGACCAATCACGCCAACTGCAAGCGATTTTGATATCGTTTGCGCAACGTCTCTGGCTTTTTCTGGATCGTTCTTATCATCATAATATGTTGGAATAATTGAATGTTCATTGATTCCTTCTATTTTATTGAAAGAATCAATTGCAAGGGTAACGCCCTGTTTAAGGGATTGCCCTGTCAATTCCCCCTGGCCGCTCATTGGTCCAACAACAGCAATATGAATGGGTTGTTTCTTGGAATCAACAGATATCAAAAAATCTTTGCCCAACATGATTATCAAGATAATCAGGCAAGAAATCAGGATGAGCCATTTATATTTCATTGCTCTCATTCCTTATTGAACAATTGTTTATTGCGTGAACCATTGCTCATCCTGAGACCATGCAATGGCATGATTTTTCATGAATTGAATGGCGGTTTTTGTAAAACCATTCAAGAAAAAAACAAATCCAACTGATTTTGAAATCTCTTCTTTTGGGTAAATAAGCATATCAATCACTCCGCATAAAGCAGGCGAAAACCCAGCCGGTTGCCGCGTCGGTCGGGTGATCCCAAACTTCGTGATGCACATCGACAATGCCAGTCTTCACTTCCCCAATCACCACCGCGTAGTGATCTGGCAAGTCCCTTCTTAGGGCCAGTGGGATTTTTTTGAGGACTGACGCCATAGTATTTTTTATCAAACCAGTCTTCACACCATTCATGGACATTGCCATGAATATCATACAGTCCCCAGGGATTGGGTGCCAGTTTGCCCACTTGATGTGTGGTTTTTCCAGAATTTTTCCGAAACCAAGCATATTTTTCTAAATTTTGGACATCATTGCCAAAGCAATAGGTCGTTTGGCTGTTAGCGCGTGATGCATACTCCCATTGGGCTTCATATGGTAATCTATAAGCTTTTGTATTTTCTAATTTATTCAAACGATCAATAAATTGATGAACATCATTGTATGAAACCTGTTCAACTGGATGTAAATCACCTAGAAAATGTGATGGATTATTATTCATCACAGCCTTCCATTCCGCCTGGGTTACTGGATATCGGCCCAGGTAAAAAGGGCGGTCGATTGTTACACGATGACGCGGGCGTTCCATTTCATCCGCCTGTTCAGCGATTTCATCACCGCCCATAACAAATGATCCATCTGGAATATATACCAGTACCATGCCAATACTGTTGGTTCGGGTTTTGGACATGCGTTTTGACTCCTTTATAAATTGATTTATAAATTAAAATATTTATTATG
>Ga0272440_1002444_pt1 | contig 14475 bp, 9 predicted proteins | sample SSMMMBAug17_FD_192440 | JGI IMG/M metagenome (GOLD analysis project Ga0272440, IMG submission 192440) | Marine sediment archaeal communities from Little Sippewissett salt marsh, Falmouth, MA, United States - SSM-MMB-Aug17 | ecosystem: Environmental > Aquatic > Marine > Wetlands > Sediment ...
ATGGGTGAACTCGTTAACTGTCAAATCAAATCGCATTCTTGGAGAAAGCCCAAAGGCTGTCGCAAATCTGAGAATTGTTGGATGAAAACCAACTTTTCCTTTCAAAGAAAGGATATATTTTTCGATGTTCACTTTCGCTTTGGCATAAAGTGAAAGTGGATTCAGTTCAAAATTTTCATCTGCTGAAGTGTTTTCTGGAATTAAACCATAATTCGAGCAGGTTGAAACAAAAATGACGCGTTTTATATCATTGTGCGATAAAATATCAATGGTATCTTTTATACCATGTAGATTTATTTGATCTGATAAATCAGGATATTTTTTCGTTATCGGATCTCCTACAAGACCGGATAAAATGACAACATGATCAACATCTTTTAATACATTTTCAACTTCTGAAGGATTTCTATGATCACCATAAATAAAATTATAGCTTTTATGGTTTAAATAAGAATAAACTGACCGTTGATGTTGATAAATACAATTATCAAAACATGTGACTTGATAACCTGAACATAAAAGATGATTGGTCAAAACACAACCAATATATCCCGCTCCTCCAATAATTAATATTTTTGAATTTGTATTTAACACAATATCCCCTTATTCGCCATCTCTAAGAATCAAATAATCTTCTAAAATTAACCCATCAAGCTCTGAATTGTTGAAAGTGAATATAGCTTCTTCAGGGCCCAAAACAATAGGGTATCCATGTAAGTTAAAGCTTGTATTCAAAACTCCCCCTACTCCAGTAATTGTTTCAAATGATTTGATTATTTCATAATAACCTGGATTTGATTCTTGTGTTAAAATTTGTGGGCGAATTGTAAAATCAGCAGGATGTAACGCTGCAATTAAATCTTTTTTAGCAAGGTCTGTTGAATCGAATGCCATTGTCATATAAGGACACTTAATATTTTTGGGATTAATAATATAATCATGTACTCTTTCTGACAGTATTGATGGTGTGAAAGGCATCCAGAAATCTCTGAATTTTATTGCAACATTAATTTTTCTGACAGTATCAGGGATTCTGGGATCTGCCATAATTGATCTGTTGCCAAGAGCTCTCAGTCCAAATTCCATTCTTCCGCTGCATCTTGCAATTATTTGTCCTTTTGATAGTCTTTCGGCAATCTCTTTTGCCTGAAATCCTTTTATTACCTTGTATTTTGAATTAATTTGATTATTAGCTAAGGCTTTTTCTACGTCTTCATTTGAAAATTCAGGGCCTAAATAAATATTAGACAAAGGTTGGATAACATCTGTTTTTTGTTTTGTTGAATGGAGGTACTCCCACATTGCAAAATAACAGGCTCCGATTGGAAGGCTTGAATCTCCGGCAGCAGGACTTACATATAAAGATTCAACACCTTTTAATTCAACTATTTTTTTACATGCTTTGATATTTTGGGCCATTCCACCTGCAAAACAGATTTTGGATAATTTTGTTTTGTTCAGGCAAGTTTCACTCCAATTGCAAAGATTTTCTTCAACAAATTTCTGGACGGCACCCGCAATCCCATCAAAACGATGACCTTCTAATTGTTTTTTGAAATGAAAATAAAGGTCTCCAGGTTTTTGGTCGTAAACAATATTTAATCCATCTACCTTCAGGATATTCTTGAAAACTTCATAACTTTTTTCAAGTTCTTTTTGATTGGCGTATGGCGCAAGTCCCATAACTTTATATTCATGATGATCCGGTTTCATGCCAAGCAATAATGTGATATACCTGTAAATATGCACAAGATGATTATCCCTTGTGCTTGCAAGTTCATTTCTACCATCTTCAGACATAATAGAAACGGTTCCATTTGAATAATCACCAATACCTTCTGATGTTAAAGCAATTTTTTTGTCCCGATCAGGGCAGGAATAATAAGAATAGTAATTATGACAATCTTCATGAGTTAATATTCGAATTTTTTCAACAGGAACGTTAAGCCTTTCTGCAATGCAGTTTTTCCTGATTTCAGTAGCTTTTTTCAAAATTTGATCATCAATTTCTTTATCTAAAAAATGATCCAATGGATATGAATTATCGTAGACAAAATCTTCACGATTTTTAAATAGATCATACAGTGAGACGTTACGATTTTCAAATAAAACAGGTTTCCAATAATTATGCTGTTCATAAACCCAATCATCTACATTATAATTAAATTTACGTTTAATTTTAGCAACATGTAAATTCATTGAATGCGTTACAATAACGACTTCATCAATGGTTTTTCCTGCGATGTCGTTTACCTTTAAGCAATAGTCGATAGAATGCTTTGGATAACCAGAATCTCCTTTTTGTATTGTAAAACGTTCCTCCTGAGCAGCAGCAACAATTTCACCATCTATCATTAAAGCTGCGGAACAATCATGACCATCATGAATACCTAATATCGTTCTCATATTTCCCCCTAGTTAAACAATATTTTTATAGTGTTCATACTATATTTTGCAAACCTGGTGTCTCAAGCCCATGATAATCATAACATGTTTTACACAGTGGTAGGTCATCATGGCGCATTTCAGATAATAATAATCTATAAGCATGCATTTTTTTGGATTGCCATATAGATTTTAATGAATCTTTTTTTATGTCGCCAATCATCATAACATTATCAAAATCACCACAACATGCTGAAACTGTTCCATCCCAATTAATAGAGAGTTTATCAAAGACTTCTATGCATTCGGGGTGTTTTTTTACAACAGACTCTTGTTGTTTCAATTTTTCCAATGTTTTTTTTTCATCTGAACTAAGCTTTATTTTTTCGACATCCATATACTCAAGTACTGTCCTACCTATTGTAATATCATCAACGTAAGGACTAATTTGCTTTTTAAATTGTAAAACTTGATCTCTATTTTCATAAGTAATTGTTGTTGATGCACTGATGAATGGTAATAAATTACTACCTCTTTTCTCAAATATCTCTTTTATTATATTGAGCAAGAATTCAAAGAGATCTATATTTCTCATTTCGGTATAGGTTTCCCTGGTAACGCCTTGAAACGAAATTTTAATACTGTCCAAAGGAATTTGAAGAAACGATGTGATGATGTCACTTGTTAAAAGACTTCCATTTGTGTTTATATGGCAAAGAATTCCTTCTTTTTTAAATTCTTGGATAAAAAAAATAAGATCAGGGTGTAAAAGAGGTTCCCCCCAGCGACTGAACCTGACTGGAGTTTTATATTGTTTGATTTCAGTGGCGATTTTATCGAAAATTTCACGACTCATCGTCCCCTGTTTTCTCTTTGACATCTTTGTTCCAGTTGGGCACATCAGGCATTTAAAATTGCATTTGTTTGTCAACTCAATATCGATAAGAGATGGAAATTCAGGAAGATGTTTTAATTTTTCTTTTGAATTTCCTTTATTACATTTTTTATATATGTCGCTAAAAGGATTTTTTCTTGTGTTTTTATTCATTTTTTTTTCGGCTCAAATTTTTATTGTTATCATCAAGAAATTGCAAACTTTTCCTGTATTCATCCCATTGCCCGATATCAAACCATTTTCCCCAGTGCGGGTAAACTCCAATGCGATTTTCATATTTGTGTTTAATTGTATTTAAAAAGATGTCCATATTTGTATATTGGTTTTTTCTTACAAATTTAAAAACATCTGGCTCAAAAATATAAAAGCCAGTATTTATGAACAAATCATATCTAGGCTTTTCCTCAATTTTATCAAGATTTCCCCCTGCCATGTTTAAAACACCATACGGAACGGTTATTTCTTTATGGGTTCCAACAATCGAAACAATATTATTTCTCTCTTTATGCCATTTGATTATGTCAGTATAATCTCCATCTAAGATAGTATCACAATTGGTTACAATAACAGTATCATTAAAAATATCTTTTAAAAGAGATAAGCCTCCAGCCGTTCCCAAATATTCTTTTTCTTCTATAAAATCAATTTTATAGGGGAACTGATTCTCATTAACATACATTTTTATTATTTCTTTTTTATAATTGATAACCAGATAAAAATGATGGAAACCATTTTCATAAAATTTATCCATTATGTGTTCAATTATAGGCTTATTATTTAATGGAATAAGTGGCTTGGGTAATATTCTGGTAAAGGGATCAAGTCGGGTTCCTTTTCCGCCTGCCATAATTACAACTGAAAAAGAATTATTCGGTGTTTTATAAAAAGAATTTTCAATATAATCAACCCATGAAATGACATGTTTTATTATCCCCTCTGAATTAAGGACTGGTATCTGATCAATTTTTTTTTGTTTCATTAAATGGATTGATTTCTGATCTTTCTGAAGATCGTCATCTTTAACAAAAGTAAAATTGGTTTGCATTATTTCTTCAACGTTATGGTTCAGTTTCATCCCCATAATAATTTTTTTTCTTATATCACCATCGGTTAACGTTCCTAATAGCTTATTATTTCTGCTTACAACAAATAAAATTTTTTCTCCTGTAGACGTTAGCTTTTGCATGGCTTGCTTCATGGTTGTGTCTGGTCTAATTAACAAAGATTTTAATACTGTTGAATTCATAATTATTTGTCCGGATAATGTTTTTTAGTAAATGTAAATAAATACAAAATTCTTATTGAACTGTATTTTAAGTATATTTTACTTAATATCGAATTATTAATATTGGCTTCTGATGTAAAAACATCGGCAATACAATCAAAATTCTTAAGAGAATTGTAATGAAGAAGGAAAGAATAATATTTGCAAATCGTTCAGTTTAGCTATCATTCAGATCCTTCAAATATATTCATTTTACTTTTTTGGGTGGGGAGCCTTTGATTCCACCTTTGGAAGAACTATCCTAATCTTACTTTTATTTGAAAGATGGTAAATCATAAAAAATCTTTTTAATCAAGCTGACATTATTCATAATATCAAGCTGTTCTAAAATACTTTCAATTTTTTGGGAAGTATTTCCTTGATCATATGGATTTGATAGATTTGAAATGGATTTAAAAAAACTTGTGGATGTCGCTTTGTTGATTGCTTTTAAAATTTTTTGTGTTTCACATTCGCAATCAATGACATTGTCGGGCTTTAATCTACCATTCTGTCTGTCGCCAATATTAACGACAGGAAGTTTAAAAGATGCGCTCTCAATTATGCCACTGGATGAATTACCGATCATTAACTTAGCATATTTCATTGCACTTAAGTATGCTACCTGTCCTAAATTTTTGATACAAACAATTTTGTTTGGATACTGGGCTTCATAGTCTTTAATTGTAGAAAATATAATCTTTCCTGCCGGGTCAGAATTCGGCATTGTAATTAGTGTTATAAAATCTGTGCCTATTACTGCATTCAAAACTTCTTCTATTTGTTCTTTTGCCATTGAATAGTCATCAAGTGTAACAGGATGGTAGGTCATTAATGCAACATTCTTATCAAAATTTACACCAGTAAAAGCTATAAGCGCTTCAGACTTCATCAGTTCTATGTTTTGAATATTATCAATTCCAATCGCGCCAACAACAAAAACATTTTTTGGGTTTTCGCCCATTTGAATAATTCTTTTGGCGTATTGATCAGTTGATGCGAAATGAAAATGAGACATTTTAGTAATAGAATGTCGTATGCAATCATCTATCTGCCCAGAAGTTATTTCTCCACCATGAATATGTGCTATTGGAATTTTATGTATGGTTGCAGGTATACATGCTGCTAACAGCTCATATCGATCACCCAAAACAATAATTAAGTCTGGAGCTTTTGCGCGATATAAATCAGAAAATAAATGTATTCCTCTTGAAATTGCATGACAAATATCATTTTCTTTATCGCCATTTAAGCAAAGATCAATTGTGTCAACATATTCAAAATCATTTTTGACTTGTTTCACGCTAAATCCGTGAAATTGGGATAGATGACTACCGGTTGCAACAATATGTATAATAAAGTTATTATTATTTATGAGTACGGTCATTAATGGATGTAATAAACCATAATCAGCTCTTCCTGTCGTTACTATCGTTATTGTCAATTTTTTCATATAATTTTATTCATACAAAATTAATCTTTTTCTTCCAATCAGAAAAGATTGCTCGCTCCATGCTTACTTTTATGTTTATTATCTTCTGCAGAAAGATCAAAAAATTTGTTGGCAAGATGGCCATATAAAGATAATATTTTTGAATGCATTTCTTTTTTTGATGCGGGTTTATAAGCCTTTTTTGTTATTGTTTGCATTTCTGTAAACTTATTAATAAGTTGTTCATCAGTAAAAAAATCAGTTAAATTTATAATAAAATCTCTTGCATCTCCAATTTTTAAAACAAAATCATGAATTTGATTTTTTAAAATCCGACCGGTATTTAACGCATACTCAAATAGATATGTTCCTGGATAAGGTGTGGCAAACATCAATGAGTCTAAAGTTAGATTGTTTTTGATACAAAAATTAATAGTCTGCTGACAACTTTCTTCATCTTCTCCAGGCATTCCTAATATAAATGACACTGGAATTGGAAAACCATACTTTCTATTGAGTTGGACAACAGTCTCCATTTGATCTAAGGTTATTTTTTTGTTCATTGATTTTAGTATTTTAGAAGAAGCCGATTCAAAACCATATGAAACGGCAGTACAGCCTGAGTTTCGGATGGTTTTGATGATGGTTTCATCACAAATATTTGCTCTTCCAGTACATGACCAATAGATTTCAGGGAAAAACTTATCTCTTAATTCACAAAACTCAAATAATCTTTTACGATCAGCAATAAATAAGTCATCTTGAAAAGAAATGAATTCAATTTTATAATTTTTTCTTAAATATAATACAGCATCTTTTAAAAAATCGACAGAATGTTTTCTATATTTTTTTCCCCAGGGTTGGTAACAAAAGGTGCATTCATAGGGGCAACCACGGCTTGAAATAAAATCAATATCCCTTCCAATTCCAACAGCAGGGTTGGATAAATAAATTTCCATTGGAAGTAAATCATAGGCCGGTAAACTACTTTCTGTATCTATATCTTGAATAAATGTTTCCGGAGGATTTATGATAATGCTTTCTTCATGTTTATACGCAATGCCTTTAATTGATGAAAGATCTGGATTTTGATCATATTTGAAACAATCCAATAATGTTAGGATTGTTTTTTCTCCTTCTCCTGTACAAACAATATCAATTGTGGAGTTATCCAAAATCGTTTCTGGAATTGACATTGCTGCACTTCCACCAGCAATAATTTTGCATAAAGGGTGATGTTGTTTAATAATATCAGATATTTTTATTAAATATTTATACGTTGAGATCAAACCACCAATTAGAGCTATCTGGCATGAATAATCTTTAACAATATCGATAAACTTTTTTTCACTGTAACGATGTGCATTCCAATCAATAAATTTTATATTGATTTTATTGTGTTTTCGAATAATATTCGCTAAAATTGCCAGTCCATGAGGAATATGCCTGGGTTTATCATTTAGCCTGATTGGAGGATTTACGATTAGAATATCCATAATTATTTCTTTTGATTTAACCATTCTATTTGAAATTTTGCATACAATAAATCAATGGGCTCATCAATATCAACTGAAAATTCATTTTCTACGATTACAGCTCTACGATCGACTCCCAAAAAACCATCTGATTTTTTCATATTGTTTTTATCCATCAATACATCATATTTGACTGCCAAAGCTGAACCATTTGGAAAAAAAGCAGGCTCAAGCTCTTGTCTTCGATAAATATTTTCATATTTACTTTCTAAAAGTGAAGGTTTATCATCAATTATTTTGCATGCCCATTGTGGCGGTTTTGGACATGGTGAATAAGTTTGAACAGAGTCAGCACCTGTTGAAATCAGCTTTTGAATGACACAATCAATTATTCCTTTCTTTCTGACAGGTACATTAGCATAAAGAGGAACAACAATATTGATATTCATTCCCTCTTTTTCTAATTCAGTAGCCGTATATCGAAGTGCTATATCCATCGGTGAATTATCTGTCGCATATTCCATAGGGCGCATGATAACATCTACACCATAATCTTTTGATATTTTGGCGATTTCTTCATCTTCTGTTGAAACTACAATTTTATCAATAAGAGAAGATTCTCTTGCATCATCAATCGTATAAGTTAGTATGGGCTTATCATTTAGTAGTAGAATATTTTTTCGGGGTACGCCCTTACTTCCTCCTCTTGCTAATATAATACAAAGATTGACAGGTTTATTTTTCATTTTGTTCCTCATTTTTTTCCCAAATTGGCCAAAAATCCATAATTGTTCCATCCCGATAAATAATTTGAAGTGATAACTCAAAATTATGATTCATCTTTTTAATATCAATAAAATGCTTCTTGGTTTCGTCTGTCAAATAAACAGTATAATCCATTTCCTTTTGAAAGTTGTCAAGTGATTCTGAGCTATTCAGCCATGCCTGGATATCATAGGAAAGATGAAAATGTCTGGTTTCGTCAAAAAATTGATCTTTACTAATATATTTTTTCATATCACGTGTTGATAAGAATGTCTTAAGATTATCTAACATTTTATTTATCAGATAAGCGTTATTATCGAACAATTTCGATCCTTCGATAAAAACCATTTCAAGAAATTGATTATAATGATCAGACAAAACGATGCACTTATATTTTCTAAGCAAGTTATCACCAATTTTTCCCAAACAAAGATTTTTGTAATTTTTTTCTATGTTATAAAAATCATTTAATTCTTTTTTACTATCAAAAAGTTCTTTTTCAGTTTCAATCAAAAATAATTGATAAATGTTATAAATGGTCTCATAATTTTTTATTTGTGATTGAATTGAAAAAATCCATTTTGCAAGGTCTTTTTTTTGTTCTCTCATAAATTTTTTGAATGGTAATATTTCCGCTGAGCTATAAAACACAGTTATGATAAAACTCAACCCTCTTAACTCAAGGTAATCTTCAAAAGACATTGTATTAGATGCAACAATTACAGCTTCAGTATCAAAAATTTTGTTGCCATGAACAATACTAAATTGTCGGGGAACGATTCTATATTTTGTAATATACCCGTTCTTTTTAACAGAATCATCTGTTGATAAAGGCGTTCCTTTTAATTTCATCAATGTAAAAATTGCGATATTCTCTATGCCAGAATTCATTACTTTTTCAAGCGTTTGCATAAATGATTTTTTGGTTTCACCCGGAAGACAAAGAATTAATTCAGTAGCTGTTGGATTGCCAGTTACTTTTGAGACTTTATTTTGAAAGTTGACAAAATCAGGAAAAGGAATATTGATTCTTTTTACATTTTTTAAAACTTCAGGCGTTAATGTTTGTAAAGCAATGGCGGGTTGAAAGTTAATAATCTTCTGCATTTCTAATAAATTATCTGGATTTTTACCCGAATTGATATTGATTAATTTAGGCCAGCCATATTTATTCTGTGTTTTACGAATTATTTTAGCAATTTCAAAGTCTTCTTTAAAAAGACTCATATTAGTATTTGCAATATAAAGAACGACGTTAGGTTTATTTTTATTTCTAAAACCTAAAAAATCCATATCCTGTTCAAAACAATCTGGTGATTGAAAAATCATCTTTGAATAATAATGGTCACCTGTATGGCAGAAAGTACAAGAAAAAGGACATCCCCTATGGGTTTGTACAAAAGGATGAAAGCCATCATCTAAAAACTCATTGCATAATCCTTCCGCATAAATTGAGCCAAATTCATCCAACGTCGTCAGACGTGGATTTTTTGCATTTGAAACTTTTAAATTCAAAGTTTCTGGATCAAGAGAATATGTTCCGGGAGATGGATTCTTTCTAACATCAATATTTGATTCACCATTAATAAGCCTTTTGACAATAGTGGTAAATGGAATTTCACCATCATAGCTAACACATGCATCAATGTACGTGTGTTGCTTTAAATATTTAATTCGACTTTTTTCGGGAAGATCCAAATTAGGCCCGCCTGAAACAATAAAACAATCAGGATTTTGTTGTTTTATGTAACGACTAATAAATAAATTAAGCTCACTATTCCAAGAGTATTGGGATATGCCTAAGATATCTGGTTTCCAATAATCAAAAGTTTTTAAAGCTTTTTCTACAAGTTTGAACAGCTTAATCTCTAATCTGTCTGGAATCGTTTTATGCAAATATTTTGCAATTAAACATACACCCAAAGGTACTGTATTGGTATGTATGCCTAAGGTATTGTGGTTTAAATCTAGTAAAGCTATTTTTAACATATTTTCCGCCTGATTAATCATCCAACATTTGTCAAGGTGTTGGCTCTTTTTGTTATTTGAGATAGCTGAAATGCGATTTTTAATTCTTCTTGATTATTCAGCAAACATTACGTTTGTTAGAATTACCTATACTAATTCCATCTTTGTCATCATTTCTTACTATTTTTTCCAATCAATTATTTTATATGATTCTGTGTACTGATCGACAAAAAGGAAAAGGCCCTTTGTCCCAAAAACCCTGTAAATTTTTTTCTATATTGTCATACCCAAATTTTGATAGTGTGGTACAATATTTATTCACAGATTCAATAATTTGCTGTATGAGTTCGGTATCTTTTTCTGCTTCACTTATAGTATTATTAACAAATCTAAAATTAAGTGATAATACAGGAAGAGATAGATACTCACTAATGTCTTTCTCCACTATTGCAGAATTATTCAGCATTTGTTCATAAGAGTATATTTTTATAATATTTTTTAATATGTACAAGTTTTGTGCATAAAAATTCCAAACAACTGCAAGTTTATCAAGCAAACTATTTGATTCAATTGGTAACATAGACAACATTTGGTTTATCTGATTATCATTGATTTCAAATTCAAGCTTTTGGGTAATGGCTTTATACCATTCATAGATGGCTGTAATGGGGTTACAAATAATGGCAATTATTCGATAACCATAATCATTTATAATTGTTTTTATTGATTGACTGTTTCTTGATATCTGGTGTATTAAGTAGATTTTACGCACAACGATAAAATCCATCTTTCTTGAATCATCCATTTTATCTTCTCTGAAGTATTTTTTTCTGTCATTATAAAAAAAATCAGGTAAAGAAGAATAATCCTGAACAAATGAATCAATATATTGAACGTTATTCAATTTATTGAAACATTTGCCAATGAAACGAATGTGGTCGCCAATCATGCCAGTAATCAAAATATTTCGATGTGGCATATTAATTCGATACCCTTTGGAATTGTACTGTTTAATTAATCTGCTAATTTTATTAACCTGTTTAATCTCACAATCTGTTGCCTGTGAAATTGGTATTATTTTTTCAGGATTTGATATGTTATAATAATTTTCTCGATTTTCAATACGTAAGCGAAAGGTGTTATCATTTTTTTTGATAAGATCCGGGTTTAAACGCAGATATTCAACACTAAGAGGAAAATTTGATTCGTTAAATAAATGAAGTAGTGGCAAATATTCTTGTTTATGGAACGTCATTGCTTTTTGTTGAATGTTAATAAAGTATTTATTAAGACCTTTCAGCTCTGCAAATGCTAAATAATGACCATCTAACCTTGCTATCATTTCCTTGACGGATAACAAAATTTCTTCAGGAGAATTTTCGACATAGTCAATATGTAAATCATTTATTTCAGTATTGTATATTAAATCAGAGCAAATAATTTCTTCATATGACAAAAACCGTTTCATTTTTTTTGAATAATATTTTTTATAAACATATAAATCATTTTTCATAATATTATCAACAACATGAATGGGTGCATTCAAGCATAACCTTGGGATACCTAATAATTCTGCCAGTGTATTTGGGCCGGATGCACAACATATAAAAAATTTACTCTGTGAAATGAAGTAGATATTCGCTATGCTATTGTATAAAGGGTGAAAAGGTGCGTCAATGACTTTCTTTATATCAGGTAAAGGTTTCATTGTTTTATCGCCAAGTCGCACAATATAAAAACCTTGATCAATTAAATAATTAATAGCAGGTAAATAATTTTCAATATTGGCATTTCTTGGTGGACCATCAAACCCTTCTTTTTTAACATTAGTATCCTGTTCTCTATAACCAGATTCTCTTACGTGTAGTGTTATGATTGGCGCATTATGAGGGATTGAAAAGTCCCTTTTTAATTTTTCACCCAATATTTTTTCATTGTTTGATAGTGAAAAGAAAAAAGGAGGCGTTTTATTTTGATACATTCGATAATATAAGTTTGTTAGCCAGCTTGTTTCAAAGTTAACATATATAAAATCATTGTCTTCAATAATAGATGAATTTTTATAATCTTGAGGAAACCATATCAATTCATTATCTGTTGAATGTATGAGATTGATATTTCTGAGTATAAAACTAAAAAGTGAGTAATCAACTCTATAGTTTCGAAGGGGATACGTTATTATGGTTAAAGGATGATCTTTAAAAATATTTCTGACACGCCATATTTGAGGAATTTCACCATATGCATAAAGTTGAGAAAAAATATATACGACCATTTTTTTCATATTAAGCACTTTCTTTATCAGGTAGAATAAATTTACATCGAATCATCATCAATCTACAACAAAACATATTCCCCATTATATTGATGTGATAATCTTTCTTTTATCTTGTTCCCACTATCCTTATAAGAAATTAAGACAATATCAGAGTCAGTTAATTCAGAAGGGTGAATAATTTTTTTATCATAAAAATATTGACCAATTTTTTTGGGATGCTCATCAATAAATGATGATACTTTATCCCCAATTATTGAATTAATAAAAGCAGCATTAATCGTTGTACCTAATACTTTTAAATTAGAATGCTTTATCTGTTTTAATTTATTTTCAATAGTATTAAGGTATTCAATACACTCTTGAATAGAATCATCTTTTTCCAATTCGAAATTTTTTTCTACAGTTGAAACTTTTGCAATACATGATAAATCTCGAGTAGCCCAAGTATTATTCAAAGAAAAAAAATTATACCCACTTAATTTCAACAAGTTTTTAAGAATAGGTTCAGAATAGTAAGAAAACTGATCACCATACAGAATAGCTATTGGGTTTTTTGTGATATCTACAACCTCAATGTAAATAAAGCCTTCTGGTTTGAGTAATGTTTTTAATTGTAATAATAATTCTTTAGAGTCTGGCAGGTACTGTATTACATTCGACATAATTATGGCATCAAAGGTTTTATTTACTTTTGAAATATTTCCTGTGCAAAAGAAAAAATTTTTTTTATCAGGAAATATTGATCCAATATTTGGATTTATATCATAGCCATACAATTGAGCATCTGGAAATATATTTTGTATTTCTATCAACATTTTTCCATCAAGGCATCCAATATCAAGGACATAAGGATTATCATTTGTGAAAAAATTTTTCAAGCATTCAGCCCTGGACTTATAAACAGAAACCATATTGTCATTTGATTTTTCTGATATTTCTTTAAATGAAATATAATGAGTAGGCTTTGTTTTAAAATAATCGTCATTTAAGTAGATTGCTTTTACCTGATGCTCTTCTTCTTTTATTATAGTTATAAATTTGCAATTATTACAACAAAACAATGCTAATGCATTAGACATTTTGAGAAAGTTATAATGATTAAACACAGGGTGTAAAATGTCAATTTTAGTTTTTTCTGAATGGTTACAGACATTACAATTCATAAAGTTTCTCCTAAATTAAATTGTATTAAATGCTATGTTTAGTCATTGAATTGTTGGTACATGTCGACAAAAAATTATGGGCCATTCTTCCCAATGACTTTTAGCATGTTCCTTCATATTGTCATAAGCAAACTTTAATCTTGTTGGGCAAAATGTCTCAACAGATTTAGTAATCTCTTCTAAAGACTCAGCGTATAATTCAACATCTTCGTGTTTTTCATGAAATTGGATATTTTGAGAAGATGGCAATGACAGGTAATTACAAATATCCTTTTTCACCTTTGCTTGATTATCCATGATTTGTTCATGAGAGTATATTTTTACTATCATTTTTAAATTCCAAAAAAAGTGTGCATATAATTCCCAAACCATAGCTAACTTATCTATTATACTATTTGAATTAGATTTAAGATTTAATAAAAGATGGTTTAATCGGTTATATTGAATGTCAGACGTGATATTTAAGCTTATTATTTTATTCCATTCAAGAATTGCTTTAACTGGATTACAAATGATAGCAATTATTCTATAGCCATAATCATTTATATTTGTTTTCAAAAAATGTTCATTGATATTATCCATGTACATCAGATCTGTATTATGAGCAAGAAGTATATCTTCATCAAATGTTTCATTAGTTTTGTTTTCATTTAAGATTTTGATTCGGTAATTATAAAAAAAATCAGGTAAAGAGTTGTAATCTTGATTGTAATAATCAATATAGTGCACATTACCAAAATGTTTTAGACAATTGCCGAAGGCTCTTATATGAGAATTCAACATACCAGTTATTAATATATTTCGATGCGGTTTATTGATTCGATATGCCTTTGAATTGTATTTACTAAGT
>Ga0272440_1002445_pt1 | contig 14473 bp, 8 predicted proteins | sample SSMMMBAug17_FD_192440 | JGI IMG/M metagenome (GOLD analysis project Ga0272440, IMG submission 192440) | Marine sediment archaeal communities from Little Sippewissett salt marsh, Falmouth, MA, United States - SSM-MMB-Aug17 | ecosystem: Environmental > Aquatic > Marine > Wetlands > Sediment ...
TTGTCTAATTCATTATTAATTTTAGCAAAAGCTTTTTTGTTATTAGCTATTTCAGTATCAATTTTTTGATTTAACTGTTCAGCAACAGTATCAATTTTCTTATCTAACTGTTCTACTTTTTGAGCTACTTCCTTTATCTCATACGAAACTTCCTTTATGTCAGTATCAATTTTTTGATTTAACTGTTCAGCAACAGTATCAATTTTCTTATCTAACTGTTCAGCAACAGTATTAATTTTTTTATCTAACTGTTCAGCAACAGTATCAATTTTTTTATCTAACTGTTCTACTTTTTGAGATACTCCCTTTATGTCATATGAAACTTCCTTTATATCATCCTTTGACGCAAGATTTGTTTCAATAAGCCCTTTCAAAGCTTCAGCATGAGCTGAAGCCTGTGCCTCAGGAAGATTAGCATCACGTAATTTTTTTACGTATGCATATGTATCAAAAGCTATTACTGGCATATTTACCCCAAGAAACTAAAATTGTATTAATTATGAATTTTCTTTCTTAATTTAGTGAATAATTGATAAAAAAATTTCATTATAAAAATATAGAAGCGGTAATATTAACCGCTTCTATATTTTTTTCATTGATAAAAACAAGGAACTAAAAAAAATAATCCTCCAACAAATATTCTATTGTGATTCTACATCAAAAAGAGGAAAATTTCTATGTGTAAAAGTATCAAAGTATGGAATCATACTGAAAAAGGAAGAGTGATACACTTTAGTAGTATGAGGAGCCAGGAATCTTTCGAGACCTGCATCTAACATGAAGTGCCAGTAAATATGACCTGATTGACCTATGGGAAAAAAGCTTTCGATTCGATCAGGGCCATTTGAGCCTATTTGGACACATTGTGCATATGCTGATCTATTAGCAAATGGGAACTTCCATAAATATGTTTTCGCCATTAATAAACCATTAGCATATCTCAGTTCAGCAGCCTTTACTAAATTTTCCTGAACCCCAGAAGCTTCTAAGTCATTGATACTTTTAGACAAACCAGAGATTGTAGTAGGGCTTAGCAAAGAAACGACCTGATCAACAATTTTAATTTCGCCTCTTTTACCTTTTCCACAGTTTTCCTCGCCTCCTTCAGCTTCTAATTTTGATAGAGCTTCATCAAGAGACAATTGGATTGTTCTAAAGGCAGTTTTTTGGAATCTCTGAGATGATCCTTGAATGTCAGTAGGATCCATTAAAGTCTTATTAAACCAATCAAATTTGCAGCGCCCTTTAAAGCTTCTAAGAATAACATTGAACAATCTACGTTGTAGTTCATTTCCAAAGAGATAACTATCATTTCCCTTTGTTCCATTTTCTGAAAATATGCTTATATGAGGTAAGAATACTTTATCGATAATTATTTTGATCCATGTATCCATTAGCATCCAGGCATAGGCACGGTCTTTACCATTTGCCCATTCTTCTTTACCACCTTCAACAAAATGACCATCCCAAGAGTTAAGTGTTGCTAAAGCATTGTTTCTTGCTGTAGTTGGGCTTAAAGCAATAGCTCCTGACAAAGTACCCTTAACAAAATCTGAGGCCCATGGATTTCCTCCTTTAGCAACAGAGTCTGTTGTTGCTATATTTAGCGCTAAATCTCTGACATCTTCATAGGTCAGATTATTATTATTTTTAAGGTAATCATGTATAACATGAGAACGATGGAAAGGACCGAGGTTATATTCTGTAGTGTTTTGAGATCCAGGATAATATGGATGACTTCTGTCATTCCAACCAGCAAAATAATTTTGTGTTGGATTCACACAGTGGGATCTAGGCCTTAAGTCATTGTTGTCCCAATCCATCTTAGGAATGGGATAAAGTCCGCCATCAGGCATAGGTATTGCAGGAACTGCGCCCTGAGGTAATTGATAGCCAAGATCTAAACCGTATTGTTGCAATGCAACATCTAAAGGAGCAGGGGAACGAACAGGGTCTCGTCCAGACATCCAATAAGCAATATCACCATTAGTATCTGCATAACAATAATGTTGACTAAATCCAACTTTTTCAATGCCTTCTCCAAATTCCGAAATACTTTGAGCCCTTGCAAAGTCTAATAAAGCACTTACAAGTTTAAATTCATGACCTGCATGGGAGTATCTCCATGATACAATTGGATTTGGTTTGCCATCTACTGTAGATGTGTAAGTAGATGGATCAAAAGAGCTAGGTGAAATAATAGGCCGTCCATCTATTTCATAAGTAGTAATTGACTCAACTGAACTTCCTAAATAGATTAAAATATTTTTCTTAGCTACCTCTGTTGCATTTTGAGGATCATAATCAAAATAAAAATCAGTTGTGTGTGCATGTCCTGTTTGCATTGACCATGCATGATGAGGTGTACGGCCAATAAGAATACCAGGGACTCCAGGAATCATCATACCAGATACTTTCAAACCACCAGCATCTATAGAACATTCAATAACTTTAGAAGGTGATTCAAAAGCCATTTGGGGTCCAGCATAAAGAATTGGTTTGTTATTACTTGTTTTTTCAGGACCAATAACCCATGCATAGCAACCTATTTTAACATTTGCATTAGCTGTTTCTAGGTTATTTTTAACTGCACTCATAAATTTATTCAATGAGTTTACTGTGTTTGTATAATCTGGAATCTTACAAAAGAGTTTATTTGTTGGAATTTGTTTCTGGCGCTTATTGTTAATTACCTTCCAGTCATTAGGTACATCTTCTTCACTTATAAATGTAGGGGCATCAGGATCTCCAGTCCAGCGAAGATCATCTAACATGATCATCCCTGCAGTATTTCCATAAGTGCCTGATAACAATGACAACATTCTAGCATTCTCTAATTGTCCATTTTTTTGCATCACTAGTGCTTCTGGATCAAACTGTCTCTGAACTAAAACATTCCATGCTAATAAGTCAGTTTCAGACCATTTAGATGGCAAAAAATCAAAACCATTAAAATTATGACCTAATGCAACAAATGGCAAAGGCATTAGACTTCGATCATTGATTACATCGTCTATACGTCTATTAATACCATCTACATATCCTTTAATAACATCTTTTGAGTCCTGATCAAGATTTTCATATTCAGTTTCAAGTTCTTCCTTAGAGTATCCAATGCTAAGCATTAATGTATCTGTTGGTAAGTAACCAGGCCCCATAATCTCAGATAACTTACCTAATCCTGCTCTTCTGGAAGTTTCTAATTGCCATAATCTATCTGTAGCAACTTCATATCCTACAGCTTCAAAAATATTATATAATGATTCATTTTCAGGTGCTTTTAAGTACCAGACTCCTTGTTCATCTCTTGTAACAGTGACACGAACTTGCTCTGGAAAACTTTTTGCAAAATGTTTAATTGCTGTTCCTGCTGGTACCAGGTCTGGAATAGCAGTTTCACCTTCATAAAGGGTTGATAAAATTTGTGTTGCTGTAATTGCAGCAAAAGAAGCTCCTTCACTATCGGCAAAATTAATTGTTTTCAGGGATTCATCCATTGCATTATTTCTTACAGATTCTGGTATTTGGATTCCATCATCAGTATTTCCCTGTCCATCTAATGTTTGCAAAAAACGCACAATATTTAAAGCGCAAGGATTATTTAAGTCAGTTGCGCCTGGAACAAGATCAATGGGGTTCATTTCAGCCTTTGCTGGAACTGTTTCTCCCAATTGTATGTTACCAACTGAAAAGGTAATGGATTCATTGCTCATGTATTTGAATGTTCCATTTTCATCAGTTATACCTTGTTGAGTTGGGGTTTTGTAATTTAACCCCTTAACTGCACTGTCGACAAAGGTTCCACTTAAAACTGTGTAATCATTGTCATCATTGTCTGAACAAGCCGCCATGAAAATTAACACCAAAAAAATAATTCCGATACATCCATATCGTGAGATGTCCCTTTTCATTCTTGTAAATTGATTGTTCATTGCTTCTCCTTTCCTTTTCTAAAATGTTAAATTATGATAAAAAAAAATTTTATACTTTCGATCTTTACTTTTAGATTTTCAGGAAAAATTTATAATATTAATAATATCTTTTTCATTTAATGAGATTTTTTAATTTTAGCGTATTTTTAGAATGTATTCAAGGAATATATTGTTTTTAAGAATATTTATGCAAATTTGTATCAAACAATTGTTTATGTCTAATGAGTTTCACTTTCCACACTTTCAATAAAAAAAATTCCAACTTTAATCTCTGACCACTGGGGGCGTAATAATGTAATATTGAATTAGATTAGGCCGTATGATGAAAATATTCGCATATTTTTCTTTTTTAAAATTTAATTATCTATTTTATTGTTTCACATTTATGACCCAAAGGTAAAAAATCTTGATCAAAAGAGAACATGCATTTCATTTTTCCAGTAATTTCTCCTTCAAGTTGAGAGTTTGCCAATACAAATTTAGCTGAACTTCCATAGATACTATTAGTTTCGCCAGAAACGATAGAGTTGTATATCTTAATTGAATTTTGCGAACTACCCCATTGATATAATCCATAGCTGGTCAATCCAATGGCTTTAATCATGGAATTTTTAATTATTGGTGAAGAGTTATTATAATTTTCAATTCCATAATTATCATGACAAACCCCTGATACAATAACCTCTGAAAATGATATTTTTGGAGATGATGATTCATTCCAGATTCCTCTGTTTTTCATTACCCCTGCACTTGCTGTTACATGTGTTTGATGAATAACTGGAAAAGAACTTTTATTTGCAATGCCAAATGTACGATCCCCTCCCCATGCCTGTATATTAACATTTTTAATTATTGAATTAGAAGATTCATTATAAATTCCATAATTCCAACTTTCTTCTGTTACAGTTGATCTTACGCTGACATCTACATTACTAATAGTTGGTTGAGATCTATCATTATAAATTCCATAATTATATGCAGTTCCACCATAAGCTTTAATAGTGACATTTCGCATTTTTATTGATGATGGATTGAATAAACCAATTGCATTTTCATTTTTTTTAATTGCGGCATTGCTGACAATTGTCAGATTTCTCAATTCAACATCAGTATATCCCACAACAGTCGCACTGGATGCATTTCCTTGACTACCTCCCAAAAAACTAATAGTCGTTACATTTTGACCAGAGCCTTCAATACAAATATTTGGTCTGGTAATTACCTGTTCGTAAAAAATTCCTGGTCCAATTTTAATTAGTACAGGCCTATAATCATTTCTTATTTCAGCCATAACATCTTCAATTTTTTGGTAACTGCTACCTGATCCAACAACATAAACGTTATCTAAAACATTCATATCTTTCCATTTAAATCCACCTTCGCCATCTGTCATTAAGGCTTGATTATTTTTTCCCATAGATTGAATATGATTTAGTTTTGAAGGAATTATTGCTTGATCCTTTATATCAATTGTTTGGATGCTATCAGCTAAATCCAATTTTTTGTATTGAATACGAGCATCATCTGCAATATCAATATTTCTAATTGTTTTGTTTTGAATTATATCAGAGTCAACAGTATTACTTTTAAGGTCTCTATGTTGAATTGCTCGAACAAGATCTAATTTGTTGTATTTGATTTTAGCATCTTTTGAAACATCTTCATTGGTAATTGAACCATTTATAATTGTTTTAGAATCAACAGCATTGGTTGAAAGGTCAGAATTAACAATGCTTCCTTTCATATTCAATTTTGAGTATTCAATTTTGGCACTGGGTGAAATATCATTATTAATAATAGTTTTATCCAAAATATGCAGAGATTGGATTGAATCTTTGTAAATATCAGTGCCTCTAATAGATTGGTCAAGATTTAATTGATGGTAAGATATTTCAGCTTCTGGTGAAATATCTCGACGAGTAAGGGTCCCATCCTGGATATCTGTTGTCTTAATTGAATCTTTTAGCTTAAGCCTTTCATAAGAAATAATATCCTTGCTTTCAACCAGAACTTTTCCCTGTCCCATGCCCCACCATATATTACCATCACTGATTAAAGTAATATCTTCAAGGGGATTGACTAATGTAATAGGGCATTTTTCAGCATTAGCAGTTTGAGGAGCAACAATTTTATCTTTCTCCTGACATTTAATACTAACACCCAGGTTATTTGTATCTGATTTTTTTATAGCGATCATACGTCCTATATTATTTGCTGCTAGTGGCAAGGTCAGATCTACACCTCCCTTTGCAAATACAATATCATCTTTGGAATGAATTTCATGTTCCTTATCAACATGGGTTATCATTTTACCTGCTGAAGTCTTAGCTCTGAAAGCTGTCCAGACTGATGTAAGTGGAAATAATTGTCCATCTGTTGCAAGAGAGTGATTATTATAAGTAATATCAAGAAAATATGGCACTGCAAAGCTAAGTGAATCATTAGTTTTTGGATCTTGATCAGGATCAGAAAAAGGTATATTCACACCTAAAAGAACACTATATACTCCATTTTCTACAGTTACGAGATGCTTTTCTTTCCATAAAGCTTTATCTTTTGAAGTTTTATTTTGTTTATCCCATATAGAAAAATGGAGCACATGCTGTCCCTGGTTGACAATTTTACCTTCTTTATTAGTTATCATTCCCTGAAAATGTATATGCTCTGGAATCTTTGCAAAAACAAATGATTTAAATAACAGTAAAACAAATACAATCCAGGATAACCAAAAGATTTTATACATTTTAAAAAATTGATATTTCATAAGTGCCTTCACATTATTTTTTATCACAACATTTTTTATATTTTTTTCCACTGCCACAAGGGCAAGGTGAATTTCGTCCTATTTTTGATTCAGTTCTTTTAACTGGTGCATTTTTTGCTGGTTCTTTACCAGATGAATATGTTAATTTCTTACTTTCTTGTCTGGCTTCATTTTCCATTTCATCAGGTTGAACATGTTGAACTCGAAACAAAGTTGATATGATTTCTTTTTGAATTCTGAAAATCATATCCTGAAACATTTCAAAACCTTCTTTTTTATAAACAATTAAGGGATTTTGTTGTGCATATCCACGAAGACCTATTCCTTCCTTTAGATGATCCATATGAAGAAGGTGTTCTTTCCAATGTTTGTCAACAGATTGAAGAGTAATCCACTGTTCAAGTTTTCTGAAATTGCGAGCTCCAACTTCAGTTTCTTTGGTATTATATATATCCATTACCTGAGAATGTAGCCAGTCATATAAACCCTCAGTACTTAAACCATCAAGAGTGTTTTTATCTGGATGAACACGATAAAAAAAGAATTGAAAAAACTCATCATTTAATGATTCCCAATCCCATTCATCTGCAAGCAATCTATCATCAGCAAACTCAAAAGCAATGTTTTCAACCATTTCCTGAATCATTTCTTCAATAGCTGGTTTAAGATTTTCACCACGAAGGGCCTCTTGTCTCTGTCGGTAAATGACTTCACGCTGCTGATTCATAACATCATCGTATTCAATAAGCTGTTTACGAATATCAAAATGATGTCCTTCAACTTTTCTCTGGGCACGTTCGATAGCTCCTGATATTAATCGATGTTCAATAGGTTCACCTTCATCCATTCCAAGACGATCCATTATAGAATGAATACGATCTCCTCCAAAAATTCGCATTAAGTCATCTTCAAGAGATAAATAAAATCTGGATGATCCTGGATCTCCCTGGCGTCCTGAACGACCTCTTAGCTGATTATCAATTCGTCGACTTTCATGACGTTCAGTTCCCAGAACATGTAATCCTCCTAATTCATGAACTCCTTCACCCAAAACAATATCAGTACCACGACCTGCCATATTAGTAGAAATTGTTACAGCACCTTTTTGTCCAGCATTTGCTATAATTTCAGCCTCTTTTTTATGATTTTTTGCATTTAGAACTTCATGCTTCACCCCTCTTTTTTTAAGATTTCTGCTAAGAGATTCTGATACATCAATAGATATAGTACCTACCAGAACTGGCTGGCCCTTTTTATGTTTTTCTTTAATTTCTTCTATTGCAGCTTCATATTTTTCTTTTTGCGTTTTGTAGATTAAATCAGGCTGATCGTTTCTTACCATCATTTTATTAGTAGGTATAACCATGACATCAAGATCATATATTTTTTTAAATTCAGCAGCTTCTGTATCAGCAGTTCCAGTCATACCAGCCAGTTTATCATACATTCTAAAATAGTTTTGAAAAGTAATTGATGCCAAAGTCTGATTTTCATTTTCAATTTTTACTCTTTCTTTGGCCTCAAGTGCCTGGTGAAGCCCATCACTATATCGTCTTCCTGGCATTAGACGACCTGTGAACTCATCAACAATAATTACCTCATTATTTTTTACAACGTAATCGACATCACGCTTAAAAAGAGCATGTGCTTTTAAAGCCTGGTTAACATGGTGAAGTAATTCTATATATTTTGGATCATAGAGATTATCAACCTTTAGTAATTTTTCAGCATGAGCTACACCATCTTCTGTCAAAGTTGTTGACCTGGCTTTTTCATCTATTGAATAGTCTGTTTCATTTTTTAAATTTGGAATAATTCCATTAACCTTGGCATATAAGTGTGTTGATTGTTCAGAAGGACCTGAAATAATTAATGGTGTTCTTGCTTCATCAATTAAGATACTATCAACTTCATCAACAATTGAAAAATTTAATTCACGTTGAACAAGCTCTTTTTCCATAAATTTCATATTATCGCGCAGATAATCAAATCCAAATTCATTGTTTGTTCCATAGGTTACATCTGAACCATAAGCCTGTTTTCGTGCCATTTCATCCATTCCCTGTACAATAGTTCCAACAGTCAGACCCAAAAATTTGTATATTTGTCCCATCCATTCTGTATCACGTTTGGCCAGATAATCATTTACAGTGATAACATGAACTCCTTTTCCTGTTAATGCATTTAAATATACAGGTAAGGTTGCAACCAGAGTTTTTCCCTCACCTGTTTTCATTTCAGCAATACTTCCTTTATGAAGAACATATCCTCCAATCAATTGAACATCAAAATGACGCATATTAAGGGTACGTTTTGAAGCCTCACGAACAGCAGCAAAGGCTTCTGGTAGGAGTTCATCAAGAGGTTCACCATTATTTATACGTTCTTTAAATTTGAAAGTTAATCCACAAAGGGCATGATCATCAAGGGAAGCCATATCAGATTCAAGCTCGTTAATATATTCAACAACAGGTAATATTTTTTTTAATTCTCTGTCGTTTTTGCTACCAAAAAATCTTTCTAATATATTGAAAAACACTTTTTATTATACCTCCTGGTATTTTTTTTATTCAATTTTATTTATGTTTTGTAAAAATAGAAACAAAAAATAAAAATAAACCAATTATCATAATCCATCCGCCAATATTAAAGGCAAATTTAATCCCAGATATATCCATAATAATTCCAGCAACTAATGCTCCAAAAAGCATTCCCATGCTATGTCCCATAGTTAAAAAAGACATAACAGAGCCCATTGCTTTTGTTTTATTACCCTCAACAACAGCACTTGCCATAACAGCTGGCATTGAAATGCCTCCACCAATTCCAAAGCAACAATTAATTACAAACATACTCCAAAAACCATTTGCCAGCTCTAATGAAAAAATAGAAAGGCAAACAATACTTCCTCCAATTACTATCATCAAATTTTTATCTATCCGATCAGATAAATAGCCCATTGGAAGATGAAACAGGCCACTAACAAAAACTCCAAGCATAATAAGAACACCGATTTCAGATGTGTTTAAATGAAAGTTAAAAGCAGCATATACAGGTAAAAATGACCATATCATACCTATTCCTGTTGTATATACAAGTCTATATATAAACAAGCCAATAATTGTAGGGTTATTTAAAAAAAATTTCCATGGAATTTGCTTTTGCCGCTTTTTGCGGTAGTGTTCATCCTTAGTATCAGGTAAAAGTAATAATGCGGCTAAAAAACTAATAAAGGCAAGAGCTCCCATTACAATAAATGCTGCCTGCAAGTTCCATTTATCATGAATATATCCCCCTAAGATTGGTCCGATGCTTAAACTTGCAAATATTGAAATATTAAAAGAAGCCATCTGAAAGCCTTCCTGTCCTTTTGGAGTCATTTCTCCAACATAAGCTTGAACAACAGGCATTATCATTGCTGAGGCTATTCCCTGAAAAAACCGACACACAATAAGTAAAATAGGGTCAGCTATATGCATAAAAACTATTGATATTATTGCATAGGAAAGTAATCCTGCTAAAATAAATGGTTTGCGGCCTTTCATATCAGACATGCGACCAAAGATTGGTAAAAAAACAGTTCTTGATAGTGAAAATGCTCCAAATATAAGTCCTATACAAAAACCACTTGCACCAAGTTCATGTGCAAATACAGGTAATAATGGTGTTACTATACCTACACCTAAAATTACAGAAAACAGAGATATAAAGAGGGTTCCAAAAATTTTATAGTTCATTATTTTTTGCTTTATTATCTATTATTTAAGATTGGATGCCAGTTGACCTTGTTGGAATCTTTTATTGAATGAATGGTGGATGTTCCCCTTCTTTATATAAAATTTTCCTTAAATTTATCAAACCTTTTCTATTTAGTCTAAGTTCTTCAACAGTTGCACGACCAATTTTTGTTATACCGAGTATTAATGAGTAATCATAAGACCAATGAAAATGATCTTTCCAACTATTCAATCTTGGATTATATAATAGTACCTCATCAAATGTCAAAGGATCAATAACTAACAGTTTATTATACTTATGATTATTACATCCCTGGCATGATAAAGCAAGATTATTAAGACTGGCATCTCCTCCTTTACTTATTGGAATAATATGATCAATTGAAAAAGATTGTGTTGAGTAACGAGACTGACTAAAACAGTATTCACAACAAGCCTTCGCTCTTTTGTACACAATGTTTTTTACCTCTTTAGTTACTTTTTTATTATTCATGCAATTTCAGGTTCTTTAAGTCCTAAATCAATCATAACTTGAGGTAGAGTTGTTTTTCTGATTTTTGCTAATTGAGATAAATATTTAATTCTCTGAACCTCAATTTCTTCAATCCTTTCTGATAATAATAATAATTCATTATATTCATTTTTAGTTAATTCAGAATTATTGCGTTTTGAAGTTAAACTATTATATTTATGTTGTATATCAAATGGAATTCCTTGATTTATTTTTAACAATAATTCTGTTTCCTGGTTTGAAAAATTAGGAGCCTTTTTTTGAGCTCTTAGTAATAATAATTGCTCCAAAAAAGCATCAATTTCTTTTGAACACCATTGATTTATACTGCTTATTATATCCTTTGGTAAAGTATGCTGAATTGCATGCATTAATTAAGTTCCTTTTGTAATGATATTAAATACGAACAATATCAACTATTAGGATACAAATTTATCTTAAATATTTACTTCTTTCCATCGTCAAATACCATTCATGATATAGATTGTTATTGCTCTAAAGGGTTATTTTTTATTCCACTGAAAAAAACTTAGCATCAAATTCTGGCTTTCCCTGATATTTACCCATAAAAAAGGCAGGCATCTGATCAATATTTTGAAAAAGAGCTGGATCAGCATCAATTCCTGCTTGATGTAATGCCTTAACAACATCATCAGGCTTTGGAGGGCAACCTTTGATTGCAATCATTTCATTAATATCTGGATGATCTTTATTTGCTTTGTACATGCACTTACCTAATAAAATTGTTTTTTTCATTCCAGGTGTTGGTTTCATTGCTTTTCCAGTTAAAACTTCTATCTTATCCCAGGCTTCACCTTTCCAGGCATAACGAATTGCGGATAGTACCAGACCATTTATACCTGAGCAATAAGTACACATAGATGTATCATATTTTCGATAATAAATACCTTGAATTCCTTGCTTAGCTAAAGGTATTGGTAAGCAGCAATTTTCGTCTTCCTGGTATTGAAAATCAAACTCATGAAATGAAGCCAGTGAATCAATAGATTCTCCTACAATTGTTATGTCTGAAAGATCCAGGGGCCTGGAGTGTTTTTTTGCAGCATGTAACAGATGAGGAACGTCTTTTGGTTCATAACCCAATAATTTTGCACCAACCATGTCAGCAGATAAAATATCAGAAGATCCTGCTAATATATTACTTCGACGCACTCTACCATCAATTCCTGGTCCACGTTCATTTGTATAAATACCATCTAATAATGTAAATATTGGAGGTAATTTATCTGCCAGTCGTGAAACCCAAAAATGTAAATCCTTTTCTGAATCCTTGCTATGGCATCTTCTTCTGGAAATGATATCAACACATCCTTTTAAATTTTTAATTCCAAGACTAACTACTGTCTGATTATGAGATTTCATAACAGGAATATCAACAATAAAATCAGATTCTAATAAATCCTGATTAAAGTTAAGAACAACACCATCTCCCAGGTCTGTTTCTACAAAAGGCCTATCAAAAACATTAATATATTGAACACCATATCGTTCTTTTAATTTTTTATATCCTAAAGATTCAAAAGCATGTTGGGGGGTTTCTTTGTCTTTAGGATTAGATACTACAGTACCTTCTCCAATAACAATATTGTTGATTCCATAATCTTTTAAAATGCGGACCATGTCTTCAATTGTTCTTGATGTTGTTATGGTTCCCCATTTTGGAAAATCTACAGCCTGGGTCCAAAAAACAATATTTGGTTTAATATATACACGTGCATTTTGCGGCATATTTTCAAGACCATTACAGGCCTCGACTATACTTTTTACCGACTCCATAGGTTTTTCATATTTACCAATAGCTACTGTGTGTTTCATAGTTTATTCTCCATAAAATAATATTTATTTTTAATTGCGTTATTTTTCCAATGAAGATAAATGATTTTTTTGAATAAAACAAGCAGAAACAGTTATGATATCCGGCATGAATGTTGCTGTCTGTGTCTTCATTTATATTAAAAACCAAAATTAAGTTAAAGAAGGAGGACTTATGCAAAACAATATCAAATATTTATCATTAATATTAATTTTTTTAATTATAAACCTTTTATCATATCCAGCACTCGCAAATCAAAAAAATAAAAGAACAATATCGCAAAAACCAGATATTCATAAATGGTCAATAAGTTTTAATAAAGAAACTATTACATCTTACTCTGTTATTTATGATGCTCGTACTTCTTTTGAAAAACAACAGAATCTTATGCAAAAAAAATTATCAGGCAATGTAATTTTTTTAGTTCATGGTCAGCAGCAAAGACCTCTGGTTGGTTTTGAGTTTGTATCAAAGCTGGCATTGAATTCAAAATCGGGTATTGTCGTTGTTCCAGTTGTTGATACACCATATGGTAAAGACCATGAATGGCGTGGTGATCGTGGAAAAATTCCAATTTTAATGGAAGTTGTAAGAACTTTATTAGAACCAAAAGGTATACGTTTAGATTTTAAAAAATTTACAGAAATGCCTGTTTTAATAAACAACCAACAGACCAAAGAAAGTGGAATTGATAACTATTTGCCCATTTCTGCTAAAATTACAATAATGGGGTGGTCACATGGTGGACTTCTTGCTCGCAGAATTGCAAGTTCTTACCCAAAAACAATAAAAGGATTGGCTCAAATAACACCTGCTGGTTATTTTTATTGGGGTAAAACTCGTTTTGATAAAACTTCTTGTTTACTATCATATTTTTTAATGGAATGTTTAAATATAGGAAAAGGAATTTTTACAGGCCAGTTTTTTAAAGTTATTGATGCTACAATAGGTTTGACATCTGGAACATTTGGTGATTCATTCAGGTCGCCTGCAACATGCATGACTGGTCATTTTCACATTCTAAAACCATTCAGGCCGATAAGAGATATGCAAGATTGCACTGTATTAGCCAATGATACAAATGCTCCAGTAAAACATTTGGATCATATTGTAGTTATGTTTGGTGCTTCGGACTGGGTATTTCATCCAACAAATGCTAATATTCCTTCAGAAGAATCAAAAATTACAAACCAGGATCGTGAGACCTTTTGGAAAACATTTTATCCAAAAACAGACCACCTTTTTACACAAAGAACTGTAACTGTCCTTCCTGGAAATCATATTGGTCCTCTTGAATATCCAGATCAATATATGTTAACAGCATTAAAAGGAACAGGACAATATTTACAACATTAAAGTGATTATGAACATTTAAGCAGCACTTCTCTCATTATCAACATTGGGATAGACTTTTTTTTCAATAGATGTTACTTATTTTTGAGTATAATTAAACTATATGCATTACAGTTCAACCTCAGGAGAAGAAAATGAAAAAAACAATCTATCTTATTGATGGAAGTGCTTATATATACCGTGCTTATCATGCAATTAGCAATCTATCTAATTCTAAAGGATTACCAACAAATGCTATTTTTGGTTTTACCAGAATGCTGATAAAACTAATAGAAGACAAAGAACCAGATTATCTGGTCATGTTTTTTGATAGTAAAGGACCAACATTTCGTCATGAAAAAT
>Ga0272440_1002446_pt1 | contig 14472 bp, 1 predicted proteins | sample SSMMMBAug17_FD_192440 | JGI IMG/M metagenome (GOLD analysis project Ga0272440, IMG submission 192440) | Marine sediment archaeal communities from Little Sippewissett salt marsh, Falmouth, MA, United States - SSM-MMB-Aug17 | ecosystem: Environmental > Aquatic > Marine > Wetlands > Sediment ...
AAAGCCGAAAAGCTCCCATGCTCGTTACAGGATCGGCTGTCACGCTGGTTTTTCGGACAGTAATGGGCGGCCCTTTGGGCGGTCGCTTTGATTTTTTATACCTTAAGCCATTATCAATTCCCGATGGCGCTGCTCTCTTACAAACCCTTTTACCATTATATTCACCCAATACACCCATTTCACCAGAAAATGCATTGTATGCAAGCATTCAAACAGGTGGACATCCCTATTACCTGTATTGTTTGAGCGTATCTAAATGTGAAAATAAAACATTTGACAGCCAGAAAGCTATTGATAACGTCCTGGATTATGAAATCCAGAAAGGCAAAATTTATGGTTTCTGGCAGACCCATTTTGAAAACAATCGCAAATATATCAATGCAGACAGCGATGAAAAAATCGGCAAAAAAATTGTTTATTATTTCACTCGGTACAGCAATGAGCCAGTAAAAATTGATGCTATTGCCAAAAAACTGGATATCCCTAAAAAGGTGGTTGAGGAAAAAATTGAAAAACTGTATCAAGCAGATCTGGTATATCGCAGTGCCGCCAAATTTTATTCCTTTAACGATATCTGCCTGATGCGCTATATCAAATTTGTTTATGAACACGATCTGGATGATATAACAAGGGTGGATTTAAGCCAAAAAAATCTGTTTAATACCTTAAAAGGCAATTTTTTGGAAATGGTGGTTCAGGTCACCATGATGAAATTTAATTATGAGCCTCTTGATGGCAAATTATTTGGTAAATCAGGGACAATCCACCCCCCTTTATTTCAGTTTGTGAATACCAAAGTGGCCAAAGGGGTGCGCACCAAACAATATCAAATTGATGTTTATGGGGCCGAGACACCCAATCGGTATTGGTTATGTGAATGCAAATATACCCAAACACGAATGGGAATAAATCAGATAAAAAAACTGGAAAGAGCGGCCAAAGCCTTTCAGCAGGAGGCTGCTGATGAAGGCCGAAAGCGTCCTGAGGTCATTCTGTGGGCAATATGTACCGGCGGATTCACACAAGCGGTTCATAAGTATGTCGCCAAAAAGAAGGATTTTTATTTGTCTGATTATGATGGCATTAATAGTATTTTTGCCGCATATGGGGGCAATTATAAAATTCCCTTTTTCAGCTAAGGAATGCTCTGAAAATAACATACTCATTTTTCTTGAACGTACCAAATAATAAGGTCGTGTAGAGACGTAGCATGCTACGTCTCTACAGTACATTTACCATAAAACAAACAATATCAATTTAGCATTCCTAACGAATAACTAAGATACTCGATTAATGGAGGAACTTGCTACTTCTCTTCAGAAATCAAGGTCTGAGCCCAACTCCTCCAAACTCCCACACAAATTCCCAAAATACAACCAACCAACCAAATGATTCCAATTCCATACCCGCTGGTAGCGGAAATAAAACAGCTGCCCGCCGGTGCATCAACAGCATAAGGGTCAAGCTGCCTGGGTTCTGGCGAAACTTCTCTCACAATATCCAGTCCCATTGAACTCAAATGGGGTGCTTGTAATAAAATAAACATATCTGATGGCAAATACGCCAGATCTTCAGTATGAAACCCATGCTCACCATCCCCCTTTTCATTGACCTTTACTGGCACACGATGATTTTCAATGCGGGCCATGAAAGATAAATAATCGCCGGACGCTTTATTAATGAGTATAGGCAATGTTACTGCTGGGGGCGTTTCTTGATTGATATCACTCAAGCGATTGCCGGATTTATTAAGAACAGGATTATACTGCACAGGGGTCAGAGGCGAAGCTGTGGCATTTAAATATAATTTGATACTGACCCCAGTTCCCAGAGAGTCTTTTCCAAAAGTATAATTGGTCACTTTTACCCGCAACCGCTCATTGGATTTTACATTGCGTGTGTTATTGGGATCAATCTCATAAGTATCACTCTTTTCATCGTATTTGAGATTGTCTGAATCATCTACAAACAGATAATCCAAAGGTATGGGTGGAATATTGATTACTGCCGGTAGATAATTGCCTTTTGTATCTTTCATTTGGATATGAATGGTGGTGCCCATTAAGGGATAGAAAACACTTTCACCACTTGAGATGTATTGAATATCACCATAGTGATTGATAAATTTCTTTTCATCAGGGGGGCGGTTAATTTCTTCACTTTTTGAAGAGCCATATATCACATAATCAACTTGATAGGTATCCACTGGGGTATATGGATTGTCGTTATCATAGAATTTGAATACGATTTGATATGTCAAATCATTGTCTTCAGGCGCATTGGGTATCCTTTTGGTAAATGGCTGATTTTCTGGATCTTCTGGGGGCCAGGGATCTAAAATGGGTGGCCATTGATAGGTGTAGGGTGATGCATTTGTCCCATTTCTACTGGCGCTGCGAGTATAGATTGTTTTATCCACTGATTTTTCTGTACCATCAGGTAAAACAATTTTCATGTGAAAATCATTGAAATTGTTTCGGATGACATGCAATTCAAAGCCGGTTTCATTATACGTATGAGACACTTCAACAGTGGGTTGTTGCGGATCAAATGTCGTATCATGGATCAGGTTCGATGTGATATCAACAGGTTCGTTGGCAATTTCTATGATTTTTAAGTCATCTGCACTATATTCAAATGGTTGATAATTTTTGGCCACAATGAGCAATCGATAGTTCCCCTGGGCAACAGGAACGTTAAAGGAAGCAGTGTTATTAATACCTTCACGATATATTTTACCGGTTTGTGAAATCAACAACAGATATTCATAAGGATCGCCAATGTGATAGTCTCCAGCCATGTGAATAGTCAACTCTTTATATACAATAGCGGGGGCTTTGATTGTCACGTGTACTTCACCACCAACGGTGATTTTACTATCATTGACAGTAAACGCAAAGACATCCATGCCGGTTTTATTAACATCAGCAAAGTAAATAAAATCTCCTGATACAGGATTGGATAATACTGCCATTCCTTTTGTGCCCTGGGTAATGATATTACTGACTAGAACATCATTATCCGGGTCAGAAAACTGCAATCGACCATAGATCATACCACTCATATCTACTTCGATGCTGCTGTTGATCGCAGTGGGGGGATCATTGATATTTTCAACATGGATAATGACTTCCGCAGGGTCAGAATACATTTCGCCATCAAATGCACGAAATGTCAGAGAATCATTGCCAAAATAATTGAGTTGGGGGGTATAGACATTGCCATCAATTACAATACCATATTGTGGATGGGTAAGGATTTCATATTCCAGATTGTCTGATTCAATGTCTGTACCTTTCAGGTTGATTCGTATGGGGGTTTCTTCAAGTGCATAAACAGTCTGATCCTTTGCCACAGGTGGATCATTGACAGGAAGAATATTGAAATTGATTCGTCCGGAGGTCATTTCCATACCATCACTGACACTGAAAAGAAATGAATCATGCCCGGTATAATTGACATATGGGGAATAGGCAAAACAGGTTTCGTTTTCTGTAGAGATTAATTCCCCATGTTTTGGTGATACAATAATGTTAAACGCGAGTAAATCGTTGTCTGGATCAATGGCAGTTAATGTAAGAGTTAGGGGCGTATCTTCATTCAGTTCAATGGTTTGATCTGGATTTTCAATCACAGGGGCATCATTGACAGGTTTAACATAAATTTTTAATTCTAGTGGCGAACCGCCATTGATTGTATATGTCAATTGATCATCTCCATTGAAATTCTTATGCGGTGTGTATGTTAGAAAAGGCGGTACACCTGTCAAAATGCCTTGTTTTGGCTGCTCTGTGATTTCATAGATGATATTGCCAGTGTTGCCATTGTCTGGCAATGTAAACGCAGTGGCCTGGTCTTCCAATGTAAAAATATCTGCTTTATTAACACCCACAAAAATCTTTATAATTGCGATATTGGAATAGATATCATTATCCAACGCGCTGAATTTAATCATGTCTTCTCCCCAGATATCAGAATCAGGCATATAGGTCAGTTGTTGGCCTGAGATCGTGCAATCGCCATGCAATGGTTTTTCTACAATTTTATATGTCAGTTGACTGATATCACTATCAATATCAGTCACTGTGAGTGTGATACTGACCGGTGTATTTTCTTTGGTAAGCACTTCATCTCCAAAGAGCTGTGGTGCATCGTTCACCGGTGTGATAAAAACATCCATACCTGCCACTGCGGTGTAAGCATTATTTTTGCCATCAATGACCATAAATTTAAAATAATCTTCGCCAAATTGATCATCAATAGGTGAAAACACAAACTCACCAGAGGATGGATTGGTAATGGTCACATGGCCCAATGTTCCCTGTTGAATAATTTCAAACTTTAAAGAAGCATTATCAGGATCGCTGCCTTGAAGATTATCAGGATCGCTGCCCTGGAGGTTGCCTTGATAGATGCTATCTTCCTTCATGGCGATACTGCCATCCATTGCAGCCGGCGGATCATTGACTGGGATGATATCAATGGTAATTGTTGCAATGTCTGAGTCCAGAAAACCATCATTGACTTTAAATGAGAACTTATCCTGGCCATTGACATTGGGATTGGGGGTGTAAGTAAATGCGCCAGTATTTGGATCTATTATAGTTGCTTTTCCTTTTGATGGATTTTCTGTCAACAGGAAGTAAAGTTGATCTCCATTGGCATCTGTTGCCAGGAGTTGTCCTGACAAGGTTTGGTCTTCTAATGTTTCATGTGTTGTCTCTGTAACTTCAGGCGCTACATTTTTGGGTTCAACTGTGATATGCATTGTTTTTTGTGAGACATCAAAGCCATCCATTGCATAAAGGGTTATGGAATCATTGCCTTTAAAACCTTTCATTGGGGAGTAATAGAGACTGGGGACATTCCCACTCAACTCACCATTGGGAGGCTGATCGTAACTCACAGTAATTTCATCAATATTTTGTTCTGGATCCCAGACTGTCACTGAAATTGTCAGGGTATCATCTTCCAGCATGGTGAGGGACAAGGGCATTTCGATTGTTGGGGCATCATTGACAGGCCGCACATAGATTTTGAGAGTTTTCGTGTCAGCCAAATTGTCAGCAGTATAATCAAATTGATCATAGCCATTAAAATTAAATTCTGGCGTGTAAATAATTGTTCTGCCGACACTGGTAATTGATCCATGTTCGGGTTGTTTTACGATAATACAGGTGTCGTCGGGCTGAATGTCTTGAATGGTGATGGTGATGGGAGTGTCTTCATAACATGTAAATTCAGCATCTGGTGTACCGATTGTGATAGATACTGTTGCTGTAATAGAGCGGGTTTTGCCATCAGATGCAGTAAAGAAAAAGGTATCAATTGCCTGACTCTGAACAAAGGGATTGTATGTCAGATAGGGCGCATTACCGCTCAACATGCCTTTTTTCGGTGTTTTAACAATATTAAATTGAATGGGGTCACCATCCATATCAATGGCTTTTAAGGTAATGCTTAAAGGTTCCGCCAGACCGGTTTCAAGGTTTTGATTGTACGCCATGGGTGGATCATTGACCGATTTTATATGAACCAGAACAACCCCCGGGTCTGATGTTTTTTTGCCATCATTGGCAGTAAATGTAATGGTGTCTGTGCCAGAAATATTGGGGTTAGGGGTATAAACAAATTCACCGGTTGAATCGTTTACAACATGCACTCTGCCCAACTTTCCCGGTACTGTGATCTGATATGTCAGGCTGTCACCATCAATGTCAGTGGCTTGCATATATCCGGTGACTTTGATATCTTCATCAGTATAAACACTGGTTTCTTTGGCAACAGGACCTGTATTGATGCGAGCAAAGGAAACCGCAATGGTATGATCTTGTGTGACAGTATCAAACTGATAGTGAAAATCAGTGACATCAACAGGCGAATTATCAATCAGCAATTGATCCACCTCATACCCATCATCTGGCGTAAAAGAAAATTGTTGATCCACACCGCCAATAACTGATACCTCACCATTGGGCGAAATCGTTCCATTGGCATTGGCGATGGCAGTAATGATAAACTGTGTCAATTGAAAGGTGGCATGAATGGATTGATCGGATTGAACATCAAGAAAGGTATACACATTACCACTGATTTTTGTGGGAGTATCATTGACAGTGACTGTATCAATTTTATAGCCAGGGTCAGGAATAATCTGAATGCTTTGAAATCCACCTTCAGCCACTGCAACCTGTCCAGCTGGTGCCACTTTGCCGAAATTTCCGGCACTGGCAGTAATGGTGATAATTTTTTGAAAGGTGACAATAAACGTGTGATCTTCAATCATGTTGTCGAATGTATAGGCATTATCCACAAGGGTCACCGCTTTACCATCAACCAAAACCTGATCCACACCATAGCCTGGGTTGGGAATGACTGTTATAGCCTGGTTATCATTTAATGGCACGAGGATAACATTTTGGTCGGGGTCAACTTTGCCATTGTCGCCTACAGTGATTGAAATGCGATGCTCTATGCGCTTGAATTTAACCTCAATGGAATGATTGGCATCAACATTTTCAAATGTATAGGACAATTCGTTTAAATTGAAAGCTTTGCCATCAATAAGCACACGATCCACTCGATAGCCATCATCTGGGATAATAGTATATAACTGGGACTGGCCTTGTTCAACATCAAATTTTCCTTCAGGTTCAATTTTTCCATTGTCCTCAAATATGGCTTCAATTGTGTAGACCACAACCGGCTCTTCGTAAACAGTGGTGGCAGAAGCATCTGCTTTGTTGTGAGCTTTGTCGCGGTATCGTACATAGACCTTTTTTGTGCCCGAGCCTTCTGGCAATTGCCATGTTTTGGTGCGGGAGCGAAGTTCCCATGTCCCGCCATCAGAGTAGCTCACATTGCTGATAAACATTTCTGATGCGCCAGTGGCACCCAGAACGAGTTGAACACTGCGGTTGTTGGTTTCAATGGGTGGGATGACACTGACATTGGTCGGTGGTACAGTGTCAATTCTAAATGCAATGGATGATGTCTGGCCAATTCTGCCATCTTTATCCACTGATGCCACATGGAAATAATAATTGACATCATCCCCTTCCAGATCACGACTGGTAATTTTTCGTGTACGAATGGGCGGTTTTTTTACTGTATTGAACTTATGGAATTTTGTGGTAGCATCAGTACCAAAGGAACTGTAATATCCTGCAATTTGTTGATTGTCTGTATTTTTTGGATCCCACTGCATGGTGACATTGGGTTTATTGGTTAATTGACCGCTGGTCTCAGTGGCTGCCCGGAATCGTGTAATTTTTACATAAGGATGGGTTGTAGAACGTAAATTCCTTACCAGCATGGGATCTTTCGACATTCCCAGTTGCAGATTAGAAATTTGGCGTTTGCGTTTTGTTTGTAATGAAAAAGAAAAGGTGACACTATCCCCTGCTTTAAAAATGGCAGCATCTTCTTTTCTGGTAATGCCTGTGCCATCGGATGATGCCCATTGGTCATCAATATTCAGAATTTTGGAGATAAACAAAAGGTTAAACGATTTTTCAGGGGATAAGCCTGTAATGGTAAAATGACCGGCATCATCGGCTTGAAGGGTTTTAATAAACCCGGTTTGTGTATCAAAGAGATCGACTAAAACAGTATCTTCATCAGGTTTGTTCTCAACAGTACCGCTCAAAACATTGGCAGTACTTTTGGACAGAAAGAATTCAATACGATCATCAACAGATCTGCCGCCTTTGGACTGGTCAGGGTAATCATCAGCATAGACTGACACCACATAGTCATTCAACGCGTTTCCTTGTTGATCAACAGGTTTCAGCTCAATGACCTTGAAAAAACCGGTATTGTCAGTTGTTGCAGCACCGCCATAGCCTTGACCGCCTTTCATGGATTCGGAAAAAATTTCCACAGACACTTCTGCAAGGCCGGCTCCAGAAGCTTTGTCCCGAACATAACCCGAAATAAAGCCACTTTGTTCAAGGATAAAATTAAAGGTTCCCGGGTTGAGATTCTCTTTTTCTTGCTTGATATAGTCATCAGCGCTGGCAGTCACCACATAATCTTTGGCCTCAGCCACATTGTTAAATTCATAAGCGCCATTTTTATCAGTCTGTGTTTCTTTCCAAAAATTGGCTGTATTTGAAAAAACAGTCACTTTGATATTTTTTAAGGCCTCACCCTTTTTGTTTGTAACCCCACCGGCTATCTTTAAAGCCGGCTCAAGGGTAATGTTTTTGACAGTATCTTCAATTAAGGCAAGATTTTGTTCGCTATAAAAAGCATCACTGGAGTTTTCCAGGGGCCAGACATTCATGATATAATCATTGGTTTTGGGCAGGTCTTCAATTTGATACCTGCCTTCACTATCTGTTTGAACCAGTGCGTATTTGTCTTTATCAGTTGCCGATTGAATTTCAATTTTGGCAGATGCCAGAGGGTTACCATTGCTGGCATAGATAATTCCGGACAATTGTACACCAGTATGGGCCTGAAGAATAAAATCGACCTGGGAGTCCCCGGCGGAAACATTTTCTTTTTCCTGGCCAATATAAGGACGTTCGGGGGTGACTGTAATTTTGTAATCATTACCAACAGTCAGGCCATTAATCTGGTATGTACCATCCTCTATTGTGTAAGTTCCACCGCCTTTCTTACTGGAAACCGATTGTGCATCCACCCAGACACCTTCAAGAATTTGACCATCTGAACTGGTAATACGCCCTTTGATTGAATACGTTTGGGTTACAAATATATCAATATCTGTGAGATCGCCAGGAATGGTGTTGACTGCTTTGGCTTTATTTGAATCTTTGACCGATGCCCCCTCTCCATAGTAAAAAATTCCCCTTACAGGATCACGAACCCATACAATGAAATCATCACTTTGTTTAAGACCGGCAATGCGGTATTTGCCATCACTGTCGGTTGTTGCAAAACTACCATACTGATTACTGTCAGACCAGACTTCAACACTGGCATTCACCAGTGGGGACAGGGTTTCATCAATAATAATACCGGTGATAGAGCGCCCGCGATACAGGACAAAATCAATGTCTGTTGGGTTTGATGACATATCAATTTTTTGGGCGTCATCCCTTTCATCCACCTGATCAAAATATTGATTTAAAAAGGTATCTGAACGTGCAACAGCAATGTAGTCATTACCAATAAAAAAACCGGTCATGGAGTAATTTACCCCATGGGCATTTTCAAATATGACCTGAATATCTTTTGACACGTTGAGGCTTTTGGATTGAATTTGAATCCAGACTTTATCACCCGTCTTTGCATCATCAGGAAATACGACTTTACCAAAAAGGGTGGCTGTTTCAGGTAATTTTTCCAGGGAAAAATTAATCTCGTCCTGGTTGTTATCAGATAAATCAATGAGTGTTGCCAGGTCCCAATTATCCATGTTTTTGAACACCTGGTAGTGATAATTATCGGAAATGATTTCCACACGATAATCCGCCGCTGCCCTGAGGCCGGAAATTTTATATGATTGAACAGCGTCATTACCATCAAGAATAATGGTTTTACCGGTATTTTCTGAAGTTGACCAGGCATTGAGTCGAATGGCAGTATCTGTTTCCAGGCCAACGACAATTCCAGTGATCGTTCTTTCCGGTTTTAGGATGGGAATATTCAAGGTTTTATTTTGTGATGTCAATGTTATTGCCATCTGTGTCTGGGCATAGATATCAGAGTCAATATTAAGCTGATAGTGACCCGGCGCAAGCCCTGTAATTGTGTAATTGATATCTTCATCATTTGTACTGACAGTCTGGCCCCATGCGCCAATGTCTTTGGCCCAGGCATCAATACGAATATCGGGTACAGTTTTATCTTTGTAGGTTATTCGACCAGAAAGAGTATAGCCTTTGACCAGATTGATATTTCGGTGGGGTGTATCCCCCCAGGGTGCAGGCGAAACACCTTCTACCAAATTCCAGGTATATACTGTGTCATTCATGCTATCCATATCGCCATTGTCACGATAAAATGCCGGAGGAAAGCCTTCAGTGCGAACAGATATCATATAATCACTGGCAGTTTCTGACAGGCCAATGATTTCAAAGCGACCATCAAGGTCTGTTAGAACAGTGCCGCCAGTATTGGTGCTTTCAGACCAGATATGAACAGGAATGCCTTCAGATGCAGGGGACAATTCAATAAATACATGACCTGTAATCACATACCCCTTATCCAGCACAAAATTGAGGTCTGATAAATCATCATATCGCAAGTCCAATAGGGTGGCATTGGCGTCAGACTCTTTGCCATCGTAGTATTGAATGCGGTATTGTTTGGGAAAAGCGGCCAGAATGTAGTCATCAGCTACTGGCAAGTTGGAAATTTTATAAGCGCCGGTTTCATCTGTCTGAGTCTGTGAGCGCTTCAATTCTGGATCACTCACTGACCATGCAGATACGCTGACATTGGGAAGAATCTGGCCTTCAGAATTTTTCACCAAACCTTGCACAGTGATGCCATTACGTAAATGAAAATCAATATCCTTTCGGCCGGTGGCTACTTTTGCAGCAGAGGCTGAATCAGCAACACCATTGTATGCCTGATAGGGATAATTTTCTGGTTGCGTTTCTACAATATATCCATTTGTATCAACATCTTGAAATAATACACGCTCAAGCCCTGTGATAGTATAGATTCCAGAAGCATCTGTGGTACTCATATTTCCTTTGTTAAGACCATTGGACCAGGCATTGACCTTGATCCCCGCAACAGGAGTGCCATCAGAATTAAATACCTGCCCTCCAATACTATCGCCCTGGTTTGGATTATGAATAATGTCAATATGTTCAGCAGATGGCGCCATAGGTGTGACTGGTGTGGCTTCATCAAAGGAGAAAACGCTGAATGTGGGAGGGTCTCCTTGTTTTTGGTTATTTGATAAGGCAAAGAAATATTCAATATTATGGGTATCTGACCAAACAGAAACCCGATAATCGCTTTCAGGCTTCAGGCCAACAATTGAGTAATAGCCCTGTTCATCAGTGGTGGCATTTTTACCAAAAGTGGCATTTTGAGAAAAGACATCCACCACAACATTGGGAATGCCTTTGGCAGGATCGTTGCCATCATGTACCCGCCCGGCAATGCCGGCCTGATAATTTTTGGGAAGGACAAAATCAATACCAATTAAATCCGCTGCTGTTACAGACATTGGATTGGCTGTTTCACTACTGGTTTGTTGATTGTAATACATGCGGCGATAGTCTTTGCTATCAACCGGCGGCCATGCAGAAACAATGAGGTTGGATTCAGGTGCCAATCCGGTTAATGTGTAGGCACCACTTTCATCAGAACTGGCACTGGTCAGGAAAACACCATTTTTTCGAACTTCAATCCAATAACCCGATAGGCCTGGATTTGCAGTATTTTGAATGTCTTCTCCAATCACCCTTCCTTGAATGGAACGAATGATAATCTCTTCAAAAATAGCATGAATGGTATGGTTCTGATCACCAGTAAAGGCATAACTGTTAACTTGCCCTGTGGAAACCTGATCCACCAAAACATCAATCAATTGATAATTATTATGAGGAGCAATGTTGAATAATTGATATCCCCCTTCTTCCAGCACAATTGCGCCAGAAGGCGAGATCATGCCGCCTTCAGTGGCAGTAGCAGTAATTGTATAAGTAATAATTTTTTTAAAAATAACCTGAATGCTTTGATTTTCCTGGATATCATTAAACAGATATTGGGTAATAATGCCCATAGATTTGCCATTGACCCGAACATCCTCAATTTCATAGCCATTATCAGGCGTGATTTTAAATTGTGCAAATCCGCCGCGAATAATTTCCAGTGGTGATTCTCCCTGCTCAGATTCAATTTTTCCGCCAGTATTGGCAGTGGCAGTAATTTGATATTTGGGCAGTGGTTTGAAAATGGCATGAATGGTGTGATTATCAACAATATTCCATAGGGTCGGATTTGTAATGGCCCCGGTGGATATGTCATCAATCAAAACATCGTCAATTTCATAGTCTTTGATTGGTGTAATGATAAATGTTTGATCTGAGTTAGATGGAACAGATATTTTCCCGGATGGTTCAATCTGGCCATTTTGTCCGGCTGTGGCAGTAATTGTGGGTTGTGCAAATGAGACGCTGATTTGATGGTCTTCTTGAATATTTGAAAAAATGTATGATGATTTTGGACCAATGGAATTGCCATCAACACTGACATCCTGAATGAAATAACCTTCTGAGGGTGCCATGGTAAATGCCTGGCTGCTGTCATAATTAACTGTAACAGTACCTTGTGGGTCAATGGTGCCATTGCCGGAAACAGTTGCAGAAATCACTGGCTTTTTTCGGAATGTGGCAGAGATAGTATGATTTTCAGTCACATCGTAAAAAGTAAAAGCGTCAATCGTGCCCGCAGATTGGGCATCAATTGTTACAGATTCAATTTCATAGCCTTCAACAGGGGTGATTGTAAAGGTTTGATCATTACCTTCAGTGACCCATACCAGGTTTGCAGGCTGAATAGCGCCATTGTCCGAATGCTGAACACTGATTGAAAACCGGGCGGGCTTAAAGGATGCTGAAATAGTATTTTGGCCGTTTACATTTTCAAAATAATAAGAGGACTTGGGGCCAATAGAGTTGCCATTCACAACGACATCGTCAATCTTGTATCCCTCATTTGCAGTAATTTTAAACAACTGGAAGTCGCCTTCATTTACATAAATTTGTCCTGATGGCTCAATAATCCCATTTTCATTGGCAATGGCATCAATGGAAGGTTTTTCTTTAAAATGAACTTCAATTGTATGATTGTTGTTGACATCCCAAAATGTAAAGCGATCTTTGGAACCTTTGGAGATGCCATCCACCACAACATCTTCAACCTGATAGGCGCTCATGGGTAAAATGGTAAACACCTGATTACTGCCTTCCATAACAATGGTATCGCCATCAGGTGAAATTGTTCCGCCAGTCTGAGCCTGTGATGTGATATGAAATTCTTTCAGCACATTGGTAATATGGATTGAAACAGTATCTACAGCAGTCAGGCCATCATGGTCGCTGACTTCCAATCGAAACGAGAGGAATGCACCATTGGCATCGACTTCAGGCACAGAGAATTCTGGCAATACAGATGATGGATTCGACAACTCAACAGCAATGCCTGCTGTTTGTGTCCAGATATAATGAGCGATACCATCGTCCATGTCTTCGGATTGAGAGGCATCCAGTTGGACAATATCTCCTTCATTGGCAGTATAGCTGTTTCCAGCAGATGCTATAGGTGGATCATTGATATTGATCACCTGAATTTGAACAAATCCATATTCTTTGCTGAATGCATAAGTATCGCCATTGTTTTGGGTATTGGCAAAGCTGCCATTAAGAAGATTTCTACTTTGATCCCATGCACGAAAGGTGAAATTGCCATTCTCATTGCCATTATGATTGGGTGTTGGAACGAATCGAATACGAGTTTCAATGATGTCTGCTGCAAGCAAGAGGGCATTGTCTTCAGAAACATGGGAGATTTGTGTCCAGTTTTGGGCATCAGTGGTATATTCCCATTGCCCATTCATATGATTGACATCGACTATGGCAATACCGCGCTGTGCGGCAAGGTTGATATCTATAATTGAAGGGTCATTGCTTTCCAGGATTTCGGTAATGCTGTCACCTTTGTTGTCAATAGGATCTTCCATTAAGTCAGCCAGATGAAATCCGGACTGAACGCTAATAACTGGCGCGCGATTGACAGTATTAACAAAGGCATAATCGCTGGTAATAAATTGTTTATAAAGTTTGCTCTCAGCTTTCTCGGATGACACCGAAAGACCTGTAACCACAGACATTGCACTGGATGCATTCTCACCCGATCCACTACCACTGGAAAAATAGCCAAAATCCAGGTTAAACGTTTCGGCAATGATAATGTGTGTTGTTATCATAAGCCCCAGAACCAGGCTGATGATTATATATAAAATTTTTTTGGGTAATGTATTCATGGTGTCTCTCCATTTTTTGGGATCCACATGTTATGGTCTATTAATTGTACTTTCTTTATTGAAAGTACTTTAAAAGCTGTTGCCCGGGTCAATCTATTATTCGATGACTGCATTTGCGAAATTCCTTTCTAATTCTATGGATTGACACTCATTTTATTGACCCAGGTGCCAGTTTCTCTGCGTTGAAATACCAGACTAGTGCCAATGCGGACCATTCGCCAGGCACCATCAGTGCTTTTTTCACCAAAATAGAATGCAGCATCCGCCGGTGTGGTATTGCCTGAAATCGGAGTATATTCATCAGCCAACATGGTGTCACCGCCGATAGTTGTTTGGGATAATGTCACCTGATTGGAGACAGTCATTGTTGTGTATGTACCTGAGCTTGCAGTGACAGAGCTTACATTCAGTGAACCGCCGCTGCCGCCTGAGAGCATGACTGTGCCGGATTCATCTGGGAATGTGATTGTGTTGGCTTTTGTGGGTTCAGTGAC
>Ga0272440_1002447_pt1 | contig 14470 bp, 4 predicted proteins | sample SSMMMBAug17_FD_192440 | JGI IMG/M metagenome (GOLD analysis project Ga0272440, IMG submission 192440) | Marine sediment archaeal communities from Little Sippewissett salt marsh, Falmouth, MA, United States - SSM-MMB-Aug17 | ecosystem: Environmental > Aquatic > Marine > Wetlands > Sediment ...
ATATTGTATCACCCCTTTTTTTGTGAATTTGATTATTTAATTGAGAAATAACTCAAAAACAAATGAATATTTCCTCCTGAAAATTCTGTTTTGATATCGAAAGACAAAATCGTTCGATTTAGGTATTGATTAATTCTATACTTGACATAAGAAATGATTTTTTGATTTTTTGCTTAACTATTTATACTATCAAAAGATTTTTCAAACCAACTGACTTTTATACAATGATTGGCTTTTGAATAGAAAAATCGATGAAGAAAGGACATTTTATGAGATTGTTTATAATTATCATGATTACTTTTGTTGGATTACAGGGATGCTCACCATCTGGCTGCATTCCTTATTTCAAAAAAATTGAGGTAAACGTACTTCCTTCAAAATCAAGTAAGTCATTTATTGCAGATTGTGGAGATAAAATAGAAATTCAGTGGGATATAGCAAATGAGGATAATATTGGAAGTTTACAATTAAAATTTTTGAGTATAACATTAGGGACAAGAACAGATAATAAAAACTATGTTGAAAGAACTGAAGATTTAGCAAAGGAAACTAGAAAGTTCGATTTTATATTTAAAGGTCCTGTTACTGTTCAACTTATTGTAAAAAATGATAATACTGATGAAAAACCTCATACAGTGATGTTAGACTTTATCACAAAAGGTTTTTATTTTAATGCAGATTTAATTTATGGTGACAACCTTCGCGAATATCCTCAAATTGGAACTTATGATCAGGATAATATTTTTTTAGATTTTAATGAATTTATTGCTTTCAATGATTATGGCCCTCCTTATGGAATTGCAGGTGTTATTGATTTTCTTAAAAATAACAATAGGTTTAGTTCAAATAGTATATTTAGAGCCAGGACAGATATTCCTGCAAAAGAAAAAGGTAATAAAACATTCAACTATTCAAGTGGTTATCATTATCCTTTTGATGATAGAATTAATGCAATAGTTTTTGGGGGTACATTCGCAAAATTTGGTGAAGATATGGTTGTACATGCTAAAAAAGGTATTGTCACAGTAAAACAGGGTACTACAGAAGAAATACATCCTATATTTCTTGCCATAGCCCTATCTGACTATGGACATTCAAATCCAACTGTTCGTTTCACACAATTTGGAAATCTTTCACAAGGATTAATACTACATAATTACAAAAAATTTTTACCTGCAACTATCCAAACTTCAATTGGCAGTGGTTATGCTAAGATTACTCAACAAAACTTAAATCAAAACAAAATAATTGAAGGATATCTAAAAGGGGCAACAGTAGGTATGTTAATCAATACGTATGATCAAAACTGGGTAGCTGCTCCTGTAATGGTAGCAATTAAGAATGCAGAATGGAGAATACCCTATTTGCGTGATGTAGATAATCTAAACTTTGAATGCGGGGAATATTAATTAAGAACGAAGTCGTTTTTGTAGGATATATTGACCATGATTATTATGTCATGGCCATCTGGTGATCACATCAGAGAAAGCACAGAAAACTGTTAATGAAATATACGTCTTTTCGACCAAGGAATAACCCAATTCTATTTTCCCTGAAAATATTTCTGAAACAAGTATCAAATCTGTGAATTGCCAGGATTTACCTTGTTGATGGTGTTAACCTTTCTCACTTTTAACATAATTTGTTGTTAGCTGTTTTCCACTAACGTCACTTTGAAATCACGGTTCTTCTTCACCAATACAAAGTGCTGAGTTGTGTATTTCGTTTGATAGCTATCTACTAATAAATAAATTTCAACGACTACTGCTTTTATGAATATCCGAAAGTCATGCTGTAAATGTTTTTTTTGTTTTTTTATTCAAATCTTTTGAATAAATCGGTAATTAATGTTATAATTGTATATTATTATTTGATTCAAACAATTTTTATTAACAACTATGAAAAGGAGTTTAAGTATGAAATCATTATTTTCAATTATTTGTTTGTTCTTTTTATTTTTTTCAATAAATGTAAGCATCATTTCATTTTGCCATGCTGCTATACCATAAATTGAAAGACAGGCGTTGATTGATCTATATAATAATACAAATGGATCAAAATGGGATAACAATACTGGTTGGCTTGGTGATATCGGGTCAGAATGTTTCTGGTATGGTGTGATATGTGATGAAGCGCATGAACATGTAATCGAAATTGATTTTAGATTGAATAAATTAGAAGGGGAGGTTCCTTCTTCTATTTGTAATTTTAAGAATCTTTCAAACCTTGACTTAGGATATAACCAGTTAAAATCTCTGCCTGAGTTTAATAATCTCAATAACCTTAAACAGCTCTTTTTAAGTGGTAACCAGATAAAATCACTTCCTATATCTATTGGCAATCTTGTTAATCTTACTGGTCTTTATCTAGAAAAAAATTTGTTAACATCATTGCCTGCATCTATTGGTAATCTCGATAACTTGTCAATGCTCTATTTAAGTCTTAACCAATTAACATCACTGCCTGAGTCGATTGGTAACCTAACTAAGCTTGTCTTCCTTGTTTTAACTCAAAACCAGCTAACATCACTACCTGACTCTATTGAAAATCTTAATTATCTTAACATCCTTGAATTAGGTTCAAACCAATTAACATCACTTCCAGATTCTATTGGTAATCTAAGTTTTCTTACAAGCCTTACTTTAAGAAATAACCAGCTAACATCAGTACCTGATTCTATTGGTAATCTTAATTTTCTTGATTTAAGTCATAACCAGCTAACATCAATACCTGAATCAATTTTTAGGACTAATAACCATTTTCACCAGCTTGAATTAAGTTCCAACAAATTTACATCACTACCTGAGAGTATTGGAAACCTCCATGAACTTAATCGCCTCGGTTTATCTGATAACCAGCTGACATCACTTCCTGGGTCTATCAGCAATCTGGTTAAACTAGAACACCTTGGCTTATCGGATAACCATCTAACATCACTGCCTGAGTCTGTTTGTGAGCTTATTAATATTAATAGTCTTGATTTGCATAACAATCAATTATCATCACTGCCTGAGTCTATTACTAATCTCGTTAACCTTGAAATTCTCGATTTGTCTGATAACCATCTAGCATCACTACCTAAATCTACTGGCAACCTTGTTAACCTAAGAGAACTTTATTTATATAATAATCAACTAACATCACTTCCTGACTCTATTAGTGAGCTTGTCAACCTTACAGAACTCTATTTAAATAACAATCAGCTCACAGTACTGCCTGAATCTATTGGTAAGCTTGTTAATCTTTATTTTTTATATCTGTATAATAATCAACTAACATCATTACCTGAGTCTATTAGTGAGCTTGTTAATCTTACTGAGTTATATGTAAGTAGTAATCAATTAGTATCTCTACCCGAATCTATTGGTAAACTTGAGAACCTTACAGACCTGCTTATATTCAATAATCAGCTAAGGTCATTGCCAGAAAATATAGGTAAACTTGTTAATCTTACAGGCCTTGATTTATATAATAATCAGTTAGCATCGCTGCCCGCGTCTATTTCCAATCTAATTAATCTAACATCTCTTGCTTTATATAATAATAGACTAACATCGTTGCCTGAGTCAATAGGAAAGCTTATAAATCTAACTTCTCTTGATTTATCCAACAACCAATTTTCAGCACTTGATGAATCTTTACTAAACTTTAAATATCTAACAGATTTAAATTTAAAATCTAATCAATTATCATCATTACCTGAATCAATATTTAATTTAAAAACTCTTTCTTCTTTAGATTTGTCCAACAATGTTTTATCCAAATTACCGAAAAATATTGAAAAACTTAATAACTTGAATTATTTAGATTTATCAAACAATCATTTTGATGAAATACCAGAAGAAATATTAAATATTGAATCACTTATATATTTAAATTTATCATCAAATAATATTTTGCATACTTATGTTGAGCTATCCAGCTTTAATTCTTTAGAAGAATTGAATTTAGCTAATAATAAGATCTGCTGTGTTTCTGATCAACTTTTCAAAATAACGACACTAAAAGTATTAGATCTTAGTAAAAACAATAGCGTTTATGATGGTTCAAATGTCTACAATCTTCTTCCGTCTGATATAGAAAATTTATCTGAAATTAAGGAATTATATTTAGATTCAATAAGATTCTCAAGAATTCCCAGAAGTTTAAGTAGATTAGAAACATTAAATAGCTTGTCAATATCTAGTATTAATGATCTCGAATCCTTTTTGATATTAACTAATTTAGAAAATTTACGATATTTATCAATTCGTTGTCTTGACAATACTGAGCCGGTTGAAATTCCAATTGAATTAACAAAGCTGAAAAACTTATCAACGATTAAATTTGATGAAGACTGTTTATATTATTCAAAATCTCAAGAATTAAATTCATTTATTTTAGAAAGAAATCCTGGTTGGAAAAATAACCCGCCACCACTTCCTGGTGGACCTATAATTAAATCTATTTCATCAATTGGTAATAATATTATAAACTTAAAAAATGATTTTTTTCCTATTACAATTGAGTTTTCACAACCTGTTATTCTTAAAAATGGTACAATAAACATTGAAATAGACGCAGGTGAAAGAAATCGCATCGTAACTGTAGAAAATTGTTCTAATCTTACAAAATTGGTGTTTGATTACAGTGTTCAAAAAGATGATTTCACAAGACATTTGAATATTTCATCTATTCAATTATCAAATGGTGCTAGCCTTCAAAATCAATATGGGGAAGATGTTGATTTAACATTGCCTCCAGGTGCTAATCTGGCTGATCTTCTTAGCATTTATGTGGATGGCACTTTACCAGAGGTTACAATAAACACACCTTCAAGTGATTGCCTTCAGGAATTGAATGCAATCAAAGGTCAAGCATATGATGTTTCTAGAGATTATACTGTTCAATTAACCTTAAAAGATGGTAATTATTTCTACAATCCTGAAAATAAATCGTGGCAATCAGACCTGACATGGATTACACCTGAAGGTACACATGGTTTATATGCCCAAAAAGAGTGGAAATATAATACATCAGATATAGAATTTTCAGATAACACCACCTATACAATAACTGTTTATGCAAAAGATTTTGCTGGAAATGAAAGTTATACAACAACAACTTTTACTTATGGAACAAAAGCATCTAAAGTTATACTTGAATCAAGTGATTTTGATTCATATACAGTTGGTATGCCTTTAAATATAAGAGGCTATGTAGTTGATTTAAATAATCAGCGCATAAGTGGCATTGGTGGAGAAAAAATTTGGATAACTGGAATAACTGGAATAACTGGAATGAATCCAAATTATGATTTTGAAAAAGAAATAAAGATAAAACAGGATGGTTCTTTTGAAACAATCCTTAATTGCAAAGAAATTGCTGCAGCAGGCTTATGGCAGATGAGAGCTACTTGGCAAGGCAATTCATGTTATCAAGCATCAAGCAGTGATCTACTGAAAATTACTTCTAAAAAAGCAGTAACTTCCATCGTTATTGATGGAAGAAAAATCGCAAAAATAAAACAAATCATTTGGATTTTCGGAAAAGTTGAGCCAGAACTTTTCTGTGAAAATATTTCTGGAATTGAAGTACAACTTACTTTTTCACCTCCCGAAGGTTCTAATGACGATCTATCAATAAAAAAGTCTTTTACAGATAAGAATGGCCATTTTGTTATAACAGATATAAAATTAAATGAGACTGGTATATGGAATATTACTCCATCAATCAGCTCTGATGCATACGAATTATTAACTACTAAGCAATTACAAATAGAGGTTCTTCCTTCTGCTGGATATATGATAATAGTTCAAGGTAAAGCATATAATAATGAAGGACTTTATTCTCATTACAAAACTTCTAAAAATGTTTACAATATATCGAAAAAAAGAGGAATCCTTGAAGAAGATATTAGATTTTTTACAGATATTAATAACGATACTAAAACTGATATCAATGAAGATTATATCGAAAGTCTTGACAAAAAGGCAATTAATGAGTCAATTATCGATTGGGCTAAAACAAAACTTACAGAAAAAGCAGGGCCTTTATATATAGTTCTAGTTGATCATGGTGAAAAAGATAAATTTCTTCTTGGTGACGAAAGCATAACTTCAGAAGAATTGAACAACTGGATAACTGAACTTGAAGATTATATGAAAAATAACAATAAAAATGAAAAAATGAAAGAAATTATTATTATATTGGGTTTTTGTCATTCCGGTTCATTTATTGATGATTTATCAAAAGAAAATCGTATCATAATTAGTAGTTCCGCAGAAAATGAATACTCCTACAAAGGCCCTATTGATAAAATTGACACATCAATGTTTGGTGGTCCAGTGAGAGACGGTGAATTTTTTATTGCAGAGCTATTCAAGAGATTAGGAAAAGGAGACTCCATTGCAGATAGTTTTTCAAATGCAGTCATTAGCACAGAAATATATACTGAAAATATAAAAGAAGGCGATGTGAATGCAGCTCCTTATTTTGATCTATCTTCTCAACATCCATTATTAGATGATAATAGCGATGCTATTGGATCAAATAACCTTCAAATATATGGGGGGGATGGCGAAAAAGCCAGCAGTATTTATTTGGGATTAGAACCTGAACAACTAACCAACACTTATCTTGAAAACGTTCATATTGTCAAAGTTGCTGATACAATATATTTGGATAAAAATGGACATTCAGAACGATTCCCCTGGATAATTCTAAACAACACTGACTTTGTCAGCATGTGGATTGAAATAAAATCACCTGATTATATTGAAGAATCATCTGGGGGACAAAAGGTACTAAACCTTCCAGACATTCCCTGTAACTTAGACAGTAAAACTGAATTTAAATTACATAATGATACCATGTTTCGTTATGAATGGTCATGGGATTATATCAAACAACACGTTGAAAAAGATGATCAATTCAAGGATCTAGAATTATTTGAAGAGCCAGGACGATATCAGATTCTTTATTTTGTCAAAGATAAAGACACCTATGAAGTTTCACCAATTATGGAAACAAATGTCTATCGAAATTATACTGATAATGCTCCTCCAGGCAAAGTAGAAATCATTTCACCTTTAGACAATACGATTACATCAACAGATGGTGTTATGTGGCAACTTTCTAAGCCTGATAATATGGTCTATACATGGTTATCTTGGGAAGAAGTCAATGACCCTGATCATCACAACGTTCATTATCGAATATGTTTCTCTCTGGATGGTGATTATTGTGCAGATGAATCGCAAATGGTTTCAAACAATGTCATTATCTATGAAACAGATAATACCTTTTTTCCAATACAAATACCTTTTGATTGGGATTTACATACTGTTTTTTGGAAAATAAAGGCTGTTGACCAGTTTGGATTGACGAGTTCTTCTGATTCTTTTCAGTTGTCTATTAACAATTTTGGAAATGCTCCCTTTGGTACTTATAAAGTTTCTATTAAAAACAATAAAATAAAAATTAATAGGAAAGATATAACTATTACTTATATCAATGAAGAAGGAAAGTTTGCTAAAAGAAAAGATTTTGACATATTAGATGATAATGTAGTTAGTTTTGGTGATTCTAATGTCACAAAAGACTATTATACAATGAATTTATCTGTACCATGTTTTGAAAATTTAGTTATACCTATTACTATCAAAGAAGGAATAATTCAAAATAATATTATACTTAAACGAAAGCATATTATTGATATGGATAACAATAGTATTACAAATCTTTTTGATGTGATCATGGCTTTAAATCGATTATCTAAAATTATTCCTGATAGTAATGAAACAAACTGCCCTGTATATTTAAACGATATATTTGAAATGATGAAGAAAATATTAATCAAAGAGAATAAAGGATTGAATCAATAATATTATACTATTTAATGGGAGCAAGCATGTTTCAAATTAATAAAGTTCTAATCTATTTCATTCTTTGTTCTTATATCTTCTTAATAAACCAGACTTATGCAAAAGGTGTACATCGAAATCATGAAAGTTGGTGGATTGCTGAGTATGGTTTAATTCCCACAAATGAACCCATTGTTGAACGTGTAAATAAGATATTTCATAAAATAGTAAATATTGCTGATAAACACAGTGACAGATTTCCTCGCCTGATATTGCTAAACCAAACAGAGGAACATTGTGCATTTACATTAGAAAATGGAGCGGTTATTATTACACAAAAAGCTTTGGATATATGTTACAAGAATGTTGATCCACAAATTGGTGATGTTGCTATTGGTTTTGTCATTGCGCATGAGCTTGCGCATTTGTCACAGAATCATTTTGAAAAAGGTTCAAGTTTGAAAACGTTTTTTGAAGATTTCATTCTACGTTTTTTTAATCAGTCTGCCAATACCCATAAAAAAATTATTGAACTGGAAGCCGATCGCATCGCAGTATTAAATTTAATGCAGGCTGGTTTTAGTCCACCCCTTATACTTAATGATAAAAATAATATTTTCCAGCGATGGTTATCAAAAGCTTCCCGTCAAAAACACAATACAGGGCATCCGAGTTCTCTAAAACGTATACAAACAGTTAACAAAAAAATTCAACAGATTGTGTCTCAAATAGAATTATTTGAAATTGGGATACGTCTATATCAACTTGGGAGGTTTCATAACGCAAAGTTATGTTTTGAAGAATTTAGAAAATCATTTCCATCAAGAGAAGTCTTTAATAATATTGGGCTTTGTTATTATCAACTTGCAATGGATGAATATCGTAAATGTGCCCCTGAAGCTTTATATCGTTTTAAGCTCTCAACCATTCTTGATCTAAATACACAGGCTTCTCGATATAACCTTCGATCACAATCAACAAAAGAATCATGTAATCAAAATAAATTAAACAGATTACTTGTTAATGCCAATCGAAATTTAAAAAAAGCATGTGAAAAAGATCCTCACTATGTTCTATCACACGTCAATTATTCATCATCACTTATTATGCAAGAAGATTATAACCTTGCATCATCACAACTAAAAAAATTTTTGGACAATCCTGATGCCATGAATAACTATGCTATTTGTTTATACCTGTTTGATAAAGAGCCTTTTATTGAAGCTGATATGTATTCCAGTAGTTGTAACTTATTTGAAAAGTTGATAAATCAGAACAATTCATTTGCAAATGCCTATTATAATTATGCCACAATAAATCAAGAAAGAAAAAATAATTCTGCAGCAAAAGTCAACTACAAAAAGTTTTTAGAAATAGAAAAAGTGGGGAAATATGCTGAAAAGGCATGTATGGCATTACATCAACCATATACACCGTATAACAAAATCTCGACTTTTCATCAATCGCCGCCTGTTGAGTTGGGAGTAATTGATTTAAAAAAAGAAAAATATTTGGCAGGATTTGAAAAGAAAGTATGGAATTTAGGATCTGAAACATGTGAAACTTATCAAAAGGAAGATATTTTTCTGATTGTTTGGAATGATATTATTGAAATTATCGAAGATACAGTTGAAAAAAAAATGAATGAAGCTAATATTAAAGCAGATTATGGGGAACCCGTAAAAGTTTTTACTCAGTCATCAGGGGAAAAGGTATTGATTTATAAAGGGTTTGCTATTATATTAGGCAATGGAATCTGTAGAGTTATATTTTATGATGTTTAAGCACATTATCGTGAAGTTAAATCATTCAATATTAAAGAAGGCGCTTCTTATAAAACGTAATTGGAGAAGATATTATGAATAGAGTCTGTCCATATGGATTGATAATATTTTTGATTTTTAATATTGCTCAAAATGGATATGGTGAGATAATACTTGAAGGTCAATCCAAAAGTCTTGTTCCAGTAAATAATGGGAATAATATTGAGATAAATATTGATCAAAATTATGGTACAGTAAAAGGCAATAATTTGTTACATCAATTTAGTAAATTTGATATATTGGAAAATGAGCACGTTATTTTTAATGGGGGTGACTTTATTGAAAACGTTATCGCCCGTGTAAAAGGTTCATCTAAATCTACCATAAATGGAGCAATTAGCTGCAGTATTCAAAACGCAAATCTTTTTTTAATTAATCCCAAAGGAATCATTTTTGGAAGGGAAGTTAAAATTGATGTAAATGGCCTATTTTGTGTTACAACTTCAAATGACATAGTCATTAGTTCAATAGAAGTGAAAGAACAACAATTGCTTGACAGTAAACTTTTAACCATTGATTCAAACGTTATTGAATTTTTGGACATATCGGGTCCAATTAACATGGAAAGCTCAACAATAAATACTTCTGGAAGTATTGCTTTTATTGGTGAAGAGATATACTTATATGACAGTTATTTAAAAGGTGATATAACTATTGATGGATTGAATATTACTTTAAAAGAGACAGAATTTGAATCAGATAAGTTTGCTTTAAAAGGTGAAGAGATATACCTATATGACAGCTATTTATTATCAAAAGGCGACATAAATATTGATGGGATGAATCTAACTATAAATGAAACAACAGGTATTATATCAGAATTACGAGATAACACAAAAAGAAGCATTCACATCAATATTAAAGAAAACCTGTCATTGTTAGATGGTAGTTTTATACATTTATTTAAATATGTTCCATCATTTGATTCTGGCACGATAAATATATATGCTAGTAACATAAAAATTGGGAATAAATCCAAAATTAGATCAAAAATTGAATTGAAATCAGACAAAGTTGGTTATTCTGGAAATATTTCTATAAAAGCATCCGAAGACATTGAATTCTTAAGTGAAAGTTCTGTAAATACAGTTTCATATGAAAATAATGATGCTGGTAATATTACGATCTCAGGTAGAAATATTTTTTTTAAGGGAGCTTCCGATCTTGCTTCTCAAACCTATGGTAAAGGAAAAGGTGGTGATATTGTAATTGAAGCAAGAGAAACACTTAGTTTAGGAGGAGCCTCTAACAATAATGACAATTCTTGTTCAATTACATCTTATTCATACGATGCTGGGGATGCAGGCAATATTACAGTCAATGCAAAAAAATTAGATTTATATGATGGCGGAAAAATAGTTGCTGGTTCTCGAAGCTCTGGTCAAGGAGGAAATATTATAATTAATATTGATGATTCAATGAGTATTCAAGGAAAGAATCTAAAAGAATCTATTCCTGATTTGGGCTTTTCAAGTGGCATCTCTTCTTATGCTAAACAAAATGGAAATGCCGGTAAAATTAGTATTAATGTTGGTAATGATATCAACATTAAAAATGGTGGTGAAATAACAACATCAAGCTTTGCAAAAGGAAATGCAGGCAACATTCATATTAAATCATCACAACTTATTCTAGAAAATCAAGCTTCCATTACCTCTGAAAGCAAGGCTAAAGAGGAAGGAGGAATGGCTGGAAATATCGATATTGATTGTAATAAAAACATTCAATTGTTGGGAAACAGTCAATTAACAAATGAAGCGAAGAATTCTCGCAAAAGTTTAAATGAACAAGGTACTGGTAGGATTGACCTCTACAGTAAAGAGACCATTTATTTGAATCAAAGCACAATAAATACGAGTGTACGCGGTGGTTCAAGTGATGCTGGAAATATTAATACTTATTCAGATCAAATGATTTTAAATCATAGTAAAATTACTGCCAATGCTTATGAGGGAACTGGTGGAAGTATTTACATTGTCGCTGGTCAATTTGTAAAGTCTAGTGACAGCATTATTCAGGCTGATTCAGAGCTTGGTATGAATGGTAATATTTATATTCATTCACCAGATACGAATGTTGAAAAAGATATTATAGAGCCTTCAAAAATGTACATTGATGCATCTGATTTATTAGCAACCGCTTGTGATAGACGATCTGGAGATTCAATAAGCCGATTAATATGGGAAGGAAAAAGTGGTATTTCTTTTACTCCAGAAGATTGGATTCCAGGAAATTTTCATTTTTCTAATCTAGTTAAAAAAATGGGTATTGTTGAGATCGAAAAAGGCGAATCCGCATTGAGAAATGCTTCTTATGAGCAAAGTATCAAACACCTTCGTAATGCCTTATTATTTTTAAAAGATAACAACATGGATGCATCAAGCAAAAACCATATATATGTTGAAACAAAGATTGGTATTGCAACATCTTATATGAGACTGGGATTTTATAAAAAAGCAGACAGGATATTATCAGATCTATATCCTCGCATCGAAAAATATCGAACAGCTTATCTTGAATCCATTTATTTCACAACATTATGTGATCTTTCCCTATCAATGGGAAATACGCATTTTAATGATTACTTTACGAAACATTTAAAAAAAATCAATCCAGAAAAACAATACATTATTGATTATTCAAAAGCAAAATATTTGATTGGGCAGGCCATAAAAACCCAAAATGATTATATTAATGCTATGGTTTTAAATCAAATGGGAATTTTTTTAGCGGTCAAAAAGGATTATGATAAAGCACTTTCATTATACTCAAAGTCCATTACAATAATAGATAATACAAAAATGTCTAAAGCAATGGCTCAACTATCAATAAAAGTACAAATGAATCGTTTAAAAACACTGATGATGAACAAAGATGTAAACAAAGATGAAATGAATATATATATAGAAAATTGTTTACAAGATGTTGAATTACTCATAAATGAAGTAGATCCTTTAGACTTGATTTCCCTTAGCCTGCAACTATGGAAATTAAACCAACAATTCAAAATTAAAAAACAAAATATTAATTATCATAGATATTTATCCCTTGCTAAGAATAAAGCATTATCATTGAAAAATCATTTTATTGCGTCACAAGTACTTGGTATGATTGGGCATTTTCATGAAGATGAAAAGAAATATCAACAAGCATTAAAAGCAACCCGAAAAGCTATTGTTTACGCAGATTTAGTAAATGCGGATGAAATCCTTGTTCTATTTTACCAACAGATGGGACGACTTTATACAAAAATGGGAAAAACAAATCATTCTTTAGAATCATACCAGCGCGCCATAAATTTAATTACCCCATTAGTTCAATCCTGTTATTTCTGTAAAAATGATGAAACAAGCCCTCCTGGAATTATGCACTACTGTTTTTCTGGTTATAGGAATGCCCCCCATCAATATTTTGATATAATGATTAAACCAATCTTTAAAGAATACCTGGAATTATTGTCTCTACAAACTTCAAATAATAATGCACCAAACGATCAAAAAGTATTAAAAGAAATGCGTAATGTTATTGAAATCTGGATTAGCACAGATATTCAAAATTATTTTAAAGACGAATGCCTGATATCCTATAAAAAAGGAATGGAAACGATAGATAATGGATTACCTGAAACAGCCATCATACATCCAATAATCCTTAATAATGAATTGAATATTTTAGTTACACTACCAGATCAAATTGTTCGAATATCAAAACCTTTTAAAAATATAAACTTTGTTTCTTTAATCAATCAATTTAGAAACTCACTTGAAATTGATACAATGTTGCTCAATAATAATAAATTACCGCCTTATAATACCAATATTGCAAAACAACTTTATGATTTAATCATTAGCCCCTGTCTTGAGTATTTTGATAACTATAATATAAAAACGCTTGTTTTTGTTCCAACAGACGAATTACGCAATATCCCTTTTTCAGCACTTTATGATGGGCATCATTTTTTAATTGAAAAGTTTTCAATTGTTAATGTTCCTGCACTGTTAATTACAGATATGAAAAAGCAAGAATTAATTCCTGAAGATATCTTTCTAGGAGGAATTACAGACTTACCTATGATAAAAAGTGAATTACATGCAATCAGAGATATAATGGGTGGTGGAAAGATTATGTTAGATGAAAATTTTTGTAAAAATACAATTATAAATGAGTTTAAACATAATAGCTATTCAATTATTATATTAAGTACGCACGCACAATTCGATGACTTACTGAAAAATACTTTTATACAAACATTTGATGATAAACTTTATATGAATGACCTTGAAAAAATGATTCGTTTTGGAATGTTTCGTAAAAATAGAACAGAATTACTCATATTGGATGCCTGTCAGACCAGCAAAGGAAATGATCAAAGTTCATTAGGCTTTTCAGGAATTGCAATAAAGTCAGGCGCTAAAAGCGTTATTGGCTCATTATGGTCTGTGTTAGATGAGTTTTCCTATTTGTTTATGGTTGACTTTTTTAAAGGCATTAAAAACAAATATGAGAATAAAATGCTTACAAAAGCACAAATTTTTCAAGATATTCAGAAACAATATATTTATGATTCCAGATTTAATCATCCTGCTTATTGGTCCGCATTTATTCTGCTGGGGAATTGGTTATAATAAGGTATTTTAATACCTCTTTTAATCATTCTCATCTTATTTTATCCACATATATGTGCTAGCGAATAGTGTAACGCTTAATGTTTAGAAATATTGTAACGCTATGCCAACGCCAACGAAAAAACTTTAATCATGTTTATTAATATTTTTCTGCAAACCATAGCTGGAAAAAAGTTTT
>Ga0272440_1002448_pt1 | contig 14466 bp, 10 predicted proteins | sample SSMMMBAug17_FD_192440 | JGI IMG/M metagenome (GOLD analysis project Ga0272440, IMG submission 192440) | Marine sediment archaeal communities from Little Sippewissett salt marsh, Falmouth, MA, United States - SSM-MMB-Aug17 | ecosystem: Environmental > Aquatic > Marine > Wetlands > Sediment ...
CGTGAAGAGACGTAGCATGCTACGTCTCTTCAGTACATTTACCTCAAAATGAACAATATCAATAATGGGGAACTTATTTTCCGAGCATTCCTAAGTAGAATCAATCGAAAGAATACCTTTCAAAATACGAAAGAGAATGTGTAAATCTTCAGGAAACCTGTAAATGTGGAGATCTTTTATTATTGATTATCAGATAATCCAGTACTTAGCTTATCATTAATTTCAAGTGGGTATTCAATATTCAGTCTGGCATCAACCTGACGTACTACCTTCCTGAAAAATGGACTTTTTCATCTCCCCCTCTATAATACCTTTTTAGCTCGAGAATGTTTTAGACATCAGAATTAATTGTTCCAATTTGGCTTTTGCATCACCCGAATCAATAGATTTTGATGCTAACGCGATACCATCAGGAAAATCATTGGCTTTTTCAGCCGCAATCAATGCTGCAGCAGCGTTAAGCAAGACAATATCCCTGCAAGGGCCAGTTTCACCAGATAATATACCTGTCGTAATATTGGCATTTGTTTGGGCATCACCACCAATAATGTCTTCCGGTTTTGCGGATTTCATCCCGACTGATTCAGGTGTAATTTCATATGATTTCAATTGATTGTTTTTTAATTGGGTAATATAGGTCGTACCAGTAATACTGATTTCATCATAAGAGCCTTCACCATAAACAACAAACGCACTTTTTGAACCCAATTTTTTCAAAACACCGGCCAGTTTTTCAGTGAGTTGTTTTTCATAAACACCAAGTACCTGCACTGATGCCGATGCAGGGTTTGTCAATGGGCCCAACACATTGAAAATGGTTCGCAAACCAATCTCTCGTCTGGGACCAATCACGTATCGCATGGCGCCATGAAGTAATGGTGCGAATAAAAAGCCAATGCCCACTTTTTGTATACATTGTCCCACCTGTTCAGGAGTCAAATTGAGATTGACACCCAGCTTTTCAATAACATCCGCACTACCACACAGGCTTGATACAGAACGATTACCATGTTTGGCAACTTTCAATCCTGCACCTGCAACAACAAATGCGGTTGTTGTGGAAATATTGAATGTTTTGGTACCATCCCCCCCAGTTCCGCAGGTATCGACAATGGTTTCTTGTTCCAGGTTGATCTCATCACGATCAATGGCCACTTGTGATGCATTATAAGGCGGAATTGGAATGCATTTCTTGCGCATTACCCGAACCGCACCTGTTATTTCATCAATGGATTCTCCTTTTATCCGAAGCGCAACCAATAATGCACCGATTTGTGCAGGGGTCGCTTTTCCATCAGTGATTTGATCAATAACATCAAGCATTTCTTCCTCAGTTAAATGCGTAAAACTGACTGCTTTTGCAATGGCATCTTTTATTTCCATAAGTTCCTCTTATCTTTTAATGGGTCAGGAATGTTTGAAAAAAATGTTCCCAGATCAAGAAAATAAGGATCATTGTGATTTTCAGAGCATTCCATATAAACAATTAATTTTGTTCCAGACTTAACTCAAATTTACATGATTGATTTACACATGCCAAATGTGGGCCCTTTCTCTTTGTTCTTTTTTCAACAACAAAAGGCGCATTACATTCTGGGCATTTACTATCAATGGGTTTATTCCATAAGGCATAGTCACATTTGGGGTATTCGCTGCATCCATAAAAAACTTTTCCCCTGCGGCTCTTTTTAATCATCAGTTCACCATTACAATTCTCATTGGGGCAGGCAACGCCTGTTGATTCTGGCTTATGAGGATCAACGAGAGATCGGGTATATTTACAGTCAGGATATGCTGAACATGCCAAAAATTGCCCATATCGTCCGGTTTTGATCAGAAGCGGGCTCTGACATTTTTCACACTTTTCATCAGTCATTTCAGGATCTTTGCTTTGAATGGCCTGTACAATGCCCTTTTCGTTTCTTTCGTAGTTGCAACTGTAGGTACAGTCAGGATAGTTGGAACAGGCGAGAAACAAGCCATTTTTACCATTTTTAATACATAAATGATGTTCATTGCATTTTGGACAGAGAATCTCGGTTGCCATGCCTGTTCGTTTCATACTTAACATTTCTACGTTAGCAACTTCCAGGCTTTTTTCAAAGGGTTTGTAAAAATCAGACAGTGTGGCAACTAAATCCTTTTGTGCTGTCTCAATTTCATCCAGATTATTTTCCATGTTTGCAGTAAAAGTAACATCCAAAATGTTAGGAAAACTTTTTAACAATAAATCATTCACAATAAATCCAATTTCAGTTGGTCTGAAGTTGCGCTTATCTTTTTCAACATATTTTTTTTCTTGAATTGTCGAAATTATTGACGCATACGTACTTGGCCGACCAATCCCATTTTCTTCAAGCTCTTTAACAAGCGATGCTTCTGTAAATCGAGCAGGGGGCTGCGTAAAATGTTGCTGGGGCATAATTTTTTCTCGACTCAGACTTGTTTTTTCTGTAATTGGCGGAAAATTTTCACTTTGTTCCTGCTTTTTCATCTCCTCATCTGCTGACACATAGAGCGCCATAAATCCCTTGAATTGGATTGTCGAAACACCTGCTGAAAATTGATACTGATCTGCCTTGATTGTAATGGTTAAATTGTCGATCAGGGCCTGATGCATTTGTGATGCCACAAATCGTTTCCAAATAAGGGTATATAAAGCCAATTGTTCATTTGTGAGAAAAGATTTTAAGTCATCAGGGGTTTTATAAACTGATGTGGGTCGAATTGCCTCATGCGCGTCCTGTACTTTTTTCTTATTTTTGAAAAATCTGGGTTTATCAATGGTATATTCTGAACCATAGTTTTGATCAATCCATTGTATGGCCTCTTGCGCAGCCTCATTTGCGATTCTTGTAGAATCAGTTCTCATGTATGTGATCAATCCCAATGGTTCCCCATTAATTTCGATCCCCTCATACAGTTGTTGTGCAATGAGCATTGTTTTTTTGGTTGTAAAACGAAGCTTATGGCTGGCCTCTTGTTGCAAAGTACTGGTAATAAAAGGTGGCAAAGGGTTTCTTTTAATTGTTTTTCGCAAAATTTTTGATACTTCAAATGTTGCTTTTTCCAGATCACTGACAATTTTACTTGCTTGCTCTCCATTGTTGATTTGCGCTTTTTTGTTTGATATTCGAGTCAATCGCGCCTGAAATGAAGGTGGTTCATTATCTGCAATCAACATGGCTGTAATTGTCCAGTACTCTTCAGGCTCAAATGCCTGAATCGCACGTTCACGTTCAACAATAATTCTAACAGCAACAGATTGCACCCGACCTGCACTCAGGCCGCGTTTTACCTTTCGCCATAAAATGGGGGATATCTGATATCCCACGAGTCGATCTAGAATTCGACGTGCCTGCTGGGCCTCAAATTTATTTTGATTTAATTTTTCAGATGATTTGATCGCCTCAAGAATGGCATTTTTTGTCAATTCGTGAAACAATACACGATGAAAATTTCTGTCTTTTTTCTTTAAAATATCAGCAGTGTGCCAGGCAATGGCCTCGCCCTCACGATCCGGGTCAGGGGCAAGGTAAATATCAGTTGCATTACCTGCTTTTTGTTTCAACTCTCGAATCACCTTTTTTTTGTCTGGAATAGTGATATAATTGGGCGTAAAACCATTCGCAATGTCAATGCCAAGCTCCTTTGTTGGTAAATCCTTGATATGTCCCATAGTAGAGGTAACATTGTATTGGTTTCCCAAATATTTTTTTATTGTTTTTACTTTGGTTGGTGATTCGACAATTACCAGTGGTTTGTCACTCATAATTTAATCCTTTTTTTGGGTATGGCATAATGTATTTATTTGTCAGACTTGTCCGATCAGTAATTCTCTGAAAATAACTTCCCCATTATTGATATTGTTCGTTTTGAAATAAATGTACTGTTGAGACGTAGCACGTCTTTACACAACCTTTTTCTTGAACGTATAAAAAAAAGAAGGTCGTGTAGAGACGTAGCATGCTACGTCTCTACAGTACAATAACCTCAAAACGAACAATATCAATAAATGGGGACGTTATTTTCAGAGTTTTCCTAAGGTTTTTTTATGGATTTACTAAAAAATCCCTCTTGAAAATCGTTTCCCTGGATGCTGTTCAACCAGGCCTTTCATCTCCATTTGAAGTAACTGAACAGACAGAGTACTTGTTGTCATATTTAATTTATATTGAATATCATCTATATATTGGGGTTCAAGGGTTAATTGATCCCAAATCAATTTTTCAAATGTATCCATTGGCGGCAAGTCTTTTTCTCTTGATATCCGCTTATTGTCTGGCAATACTTGCAAATGAGCGTTTAAAAAAGGGCCCAAATCCTCAAGCACATCCTGTGCATTTTCAATTAGCTTAGCACCTTGTTTGATCAAACGATGCGTACCTTCTGTCATTTGTGAATATACCTGACCTGGAACTGCAAAGACCTGACGATTTTGCTCCAATGCAAGACGTGCAGTGATCAGCGAACCGCTTTTATTGCCAGCTTCAACAACGATGGTTCCCATACTCATGCCGCTGATTATTCGATTGCGACTTGGAAAATGATAGGCCTCAGGCTTTGCTCCCATCGAAAATTCTGAAATGACAGCACCATTGCTTTTGGCAATAGTGTGAAACAGGGCCTTATTTTCTCCGGGATAAACTGTTTCCAATCCACAGCCCATTACCGCAACTGTTCGACCATTGACATCCAGTGCGCCTTTATGAGCTTCTGTATCAATACCCTTGGCCATTCCGCTAACAATAGTTATCTGATTCTTTGCAAGGTCTTTTGCAAGTGATCGGGTAATTGAATCTCCATAGGTTGTTGACGTGCGAGAGCCCACAATGGCAACACAAATATCTGATGGTATGAGTTGTCCATAGACATATAAAACTGGTGGTGGATCAGGAAGCTGCCTGAGTAATGGCGGATATTGTTCATCGTGCATGCAAAGGATCGTTATACCAACTTTTTTTGCACGTTCGATCTCTTTTTCAGCGTTAATTGTGGAATTTTTTTTACAAATCTCTTTTGCAACTCGTTCAGATAGCCCTTGAATGCTTGACAATTCATCCATAGATTTCTGCAAAATGTTTTCCGGGGATTCCCACTGATCCAGTAATCGTTTGAAAAGGAGGTTTCCAATTCCTGGAATATTTTTTAGCGTCAACCACGGCAGGATGTGATCCATTTCAATATCCTCGAATAGTAGCATTACCATGGATATACGTAATTTTATTTAGGGAAAAATCAATTCAATCTTTGATTAAATCAATTTTTCCCATGGTAATGCGTCCATTGTAAACGATATCCACGAAAGCTTTATAAATTATTTTTGCAGTTTCCAAAGAAGCAATATTGGACTGGCCACAAATACTGATGAATATGTACCAATCACAACACCAATCATCATGGCAAATGCGAAATCATGAATAATACCACCACCAAAAAGGAACAATGTTAAAACAACGATTAACGTTGTCAATGATGTCAGTATTGTACGACTCAGCGTTTCATTGATGCTTTTATTGATTACCTGATCAAAGGTATCGCGTGTTAACTTTCTGGAATTTTCACGAATACGATCAAATACAATAATCGTATCATTCAACGAATAACCAATAATGGTTAATAAAGCAGCAATAATTGGCAGGGTGAATTCTTTGCCACATATTGAAAAAATTCCCACAGTAATCATGACATCATGAATAAGCGCTGTAATTGCTCCCATTGCGTATTGCAATCTTAAAAACCAAAAAAGAACCAATGATAGGAACAACGCAAAAACAATTAAAAAGGGCATGCTGATCCCCAGTTTTTTGAAAAAATAAACGCCACCCATCAGCCCGGCAGCCATTATCGCACTGACAACCCATTTAAACTCAAAACGACCAGAGATATAAATTGTAATGAATAGCAAGGCAAAAAACATGGCCAGTAATGCCTTTTCACGCAAATCTTGACCAACCTGGGGGCCGACCATTTCAATGCGTCGCACTTCAGCCGGTAAAGTGGTTTCTTCTGTCTGATCCGCACTTTCCTGGGCTACAGTTTGTGTTGTTGATGTTGCTGAGGCCGATTCACTGGTTTCCACTGTTGATTCGGTTTTAGTCGTTTTTATTTCATAATCATCTGAAACAGCCTTTATCAAAGCCTGCTGCACATGTTCAGCCAGACCTTCCAATTTTTCATAGGCCATATCAGCGCGAACAAGATATTCATTACTGCTGGCCTCCCCATACTGTTGAATTGATGCACCTTCTATGCCTATCGGCTTCAGGGCCTCTTTTATTGTATCCACTGTTGTAGGGGCATTGAACTTAATTTGTATCAATGTGCCGCCGGCAAAGTCAATCCCATACTTTGGGCCGCCATGCAAAAGCAACGACAAAAGACTGATCAATATTAATGCTGTAGAAATTGAAAAGCCTATAAATCGTTTACCTATAATATCTAAATTAATATCGGGTTGAATGAATTGCATTATATACTCAAACTCCTTAGCTGACGATTAATCAATAATGAATCAAAGATTTGACGAGACACAATCAAGGCTGTAAACAAAGAGGCAATAACGCCTAAGCTGAGTGTCACAGCAAATCCTTTTACCGGGCCTGTGCCAAATTGAAATAAAACGACAGCCGCTATTAAGGTGGTGACATTGGCATCAAGGATGGTTAAAGTCGCTTTGTTATAACCGGCATCAACAGCAGCCAGCGGTGATTTCCCGACGCGTAATTCTTCACGAATACGTTCAAAAATCAATACATTGGCATCAACTGCCATACCAATGGTCAGGATAATTCCAGCAATGCCCGGGAGTGTCAGGGTTGCCTGAAAACCAGCCAGCCCCGCTGCAATAAGAAGGATATTCAATGCAAGGGCAATATCTGCAATAAAACCCGCGACCTGATAATAAACAACCATAAATATGATCACCAGGATACCGCCAATTATCATGGATGCTATCCCTTTGCGAATAGAATCTTTTCCCAGTGATGGCCCCACAGTTCGTTCTTCAAGAATATGAACCGGTGCAGGCAGTGCGCCAGCCCGAAGCACTATTGCCAGGTCATGCGCCTCTTCGTGGGTAAAACTGCCAGTAATTCGGGCTTCACCCCCAGATATCCGCTCTTGAATCACTGGTGCGGAATGGATTTTATTGTCCAATACAATAGCCAATCGGCGTTGAACATTGGATTCTGTAATACGTTCAAATAACCGCGCGCCCTTTTTATCAAATTTAATTGAAACATAAGGTTCATTGTATTGAGAATCGATATTGACACGCGCATCAGTTAAATATTCACCGGTCAGTGATGTCCGCTTTTCAACCAGATAGGGCGTTTTTGACATACGTCGGGTTTGCCTATTTTCAATAACCTGATACAGTATTTCTGTACCCAGGGGCGTTTTTCCTTTAATGGCATCCTCAACTGAATGTTTATCATCAACCAGTTTGAATTCCAGCAATGCAGTTTTTCCAATTAAGTCTTTGGCGCGACGTGGATCTTTAACACCAGGTAATTGAACCAGAATGCGGCGTTCTCCCTGACGTCGGATATCAGGTTCAGAAACACCAAATTCATCAATTCGATTTCGGATTGTTTCGAGAGCCTGTTCGGCAGCCTTTTTCTTGATATCCGAAACATCACTGGCCGGTAGATCCAGAATAATGGACAACTGATCGCCATCCTGATTACGAGATGCAATTCTGAATTCTTGAAAATCATCATCCAGCACCTTATAGAACTTGTCGATGCTATCATTTCCAATGACTTTAAGTTGGATTTGAAATGCTTTTCGTATCAGGTCGGCAAATTTAATATGATTGGTTTTCAGTTCACGTCGAAGGTCATTGCCCATTCGTTCGATAGTGCTTTCGACCGCTTTTTCAGCCTCAACCTCTAAAACCAAATGCATGCCACCTTGCAGATCAAGCCCCAAATTAATTTTTTTATGTGGCCAGACATCAATGTGAAATGATGGCAGGACATACAGTAATGAACCAAAAAGAACCAATAATATAATGATGGTTCGTGGTGATATGTTTTTCAAGGTCTTATTCCTTTCTTTTAATAAACTTGCTATTTATCAGCTCGTCCGGATGCTGGCAAATTTGCCTGTTGTTCATTAAGCAGCACGCTGACATTCGATCGGACACATTTGACACGAACTCTGTCAGCAATTTCCAATGTAATGGTTTCCGGATCATTTACGTTGGTTACTTTACCATAAATACCGCCACTTGTAATCACACGATCTCCCTGTTTGAGACGATCAATCATGGTGCGATGTTCTTTGGCCTTTTTTTGTTGGGGACGAATCAACAAAAAATAAAAAATTGCAAAAATAATAATCATTGGAAGCAGTGCGGTAAAACCACTGGCCTGTCCGGCCGAACCACCATCTGCGGCCATTGCAAAAGCTGTTGCGATCAAAATTATTCCTCCTCATCATTTTCTAAAAAAATTTAAATGGTTATCGTTTGTTTTAACATCTGATGACTTACTTGATATGATTGTCTATTATCAGTGTTACGCTGACATACTTCAAAATAATTATTTCGTCAAATATTTCTTTTACAAAAATTTTTTCATCAAGAACGTTCTTAAAAGAAGTTTCCCATTTAAATTGTTCGTGTTGGGGTTTTTGTATTATACAGACGTATTATGCCAGGTCTGTAGTTTATTTTTTTTGAACGATCAAGATAAATCGTTAAATCTTTAATAAATGTCCATAATGAAGACGATGATCTATGATGTATCGTTTAATGCGATTTATCGCCATTTTTTCACGAATCACATAACGATACAAGCCTGCATTTTGAATATTACCCACAAAAACAGCACCCAACAATTGATTTCCATCAGCATTAAACACCAATTTCCGATAGCTTGTATCGGTAACCTTCCGATATACATTAAAATTCTTCTGATTTGTATGGACAGTGCCCATAGACACAAATGGCATATCTGCCACTTGGGTGGCATTTAAAATACCCAATGATCCGGTGTATGCGGTTTTAATACCCGCCATATTTTTACCCGCACAACGTCCCATTTCCACAGCATTTGTCCAGAGAGCTGTTTTCATGGGCGTACCTGTTGCTGGATCAAAAGTAACCGCAACATCGCCGGCAGTATAAACATCTGGGCAATTGGATGCGGTATATATGTTTGAAACAATACCATTATTCACAGTTACCTTGCTGCCCGATAGAAAGTCTATATTTGGTTTGACGCCTTTTCCAACGCAAACCATTTTACAAGGCAATTCAACACCATTATCCAGCATGATACCATCAACATTGCCATTTTTTGATTCAATGGCAGTTGCATTTACGCCAGTAATGATTTCAAGACCAGCATCATCCAATGCTTTTCTAATTAATAATGCATCATCAGGGTCCATCAGTTGAGACAGAACTTCAGGTGAATAAACAACAAGTGTTACTTTCAATCCTTTTTCAAGCAAAGCAAATGCTGTTTTTAAATTTAGAATGCCACCCCCTAACATTACCGCATGATTTGATTGGTCAACAAATTTTACCATTTGTCTGGCATCAGAAAGCGTTCTTAGCGCAAAGACCCCCTGTGTATTCAGCCCTTCAATATTTTCTGGCATGAAAGGGCTGCTGCCAGTTGCAATGAGAAGTTTATCCCAGGAAACTGGCTCATGATCTGCCAACGCAATTTGTTTTGTAATGGTATTCAATCCAGTCACTTGCATTCCAATATTAATGGATATGTTTTTTTCAACATATGGGCCAGAACCCTCCATATACATATCTGATGCCTCTTTTTTGCCAGATACCAGAAAAGGAATGAGAGGTCTGAAATAAGGTGGATCCATTTCATCAGTAAAAATACCAATGGAACCTTCCGAATCATATTGACGAATGGTATGAGCAGCAGCCATACCCGCTGCACTCGCTCCGACAATTACATACTTATAATAATCTGCCATAATGATTATTCCTTGTCTGATCGTGTAAGTTCTTTTGAGGCATGTTTGCGCACAGATTCAGAATATGATTCAACAGTGTCATATACCATTGCCATTGTCGGGCAGGCTTCCACGCAAGCTGGAATATTTTTATCAGGGCATCTGTCGCACCGATAAGTTTTATGTGTTTCCAGATGTCGTCCAATAACACCATATGGACACACCATAACACAAGTCCAACATCCAATGCATTTATCTATATCTGTAATCAGGATGCCATCCTCATTTCGGGTGATTGCACCACTGATACAGGCAAACATACAAGGTGCTTCATCACAATTTCGACAGACCATAGGCACTTTTTTATCAGGCGGCACCCACTCCACATAAACCCGACTTTTGGGCATCGGTTTTTCAAAAATGGCATTAAATAATGTTTTACTTTCTGAATGCGCAACTGCACATGCCATCTCACAAGAACGACATCCAACGCACCTGTCAATTTTAACAAAAATTTCTTTTTGATGTTGCATAACGACTCCTTTCATAGGAAAAATTCATTTAAATACCAAGTGCTTCTCGTTTCTTGTTAATATGACCAATCATCAATAATGCGCCTTTAACAGGATCTGTCTCAACAGCAAAGGCCGCACCAACAACATCATTTGCAGTTTTTGTTAGCACTTCTGTTACCAGTTTGCCACCGAGAACAGGGGGGACAGTGCCAAGAACAGTAAATATACCTGATGAAACGACATACGCACCAATACTAACCGCTTTTTCGCTCATCCATTCTGGTGCAGCACCGGCCACAGGCAAGTCGCTGATATCGACATCAAGTGATTTCGCAATGGCGGCACACATTGTCAATATGCGACTGATATCCACGCATGATCCCATATGAAGGACTGGCGGAATACCCAACTTCTGGCAAACTGATTTCAGGCCATCCCCAGCCATCTCGGCAGATTCAGGAAGCATCAAACCATCCTTAGCGCACGCCATTGCATTACAACCTGTTGTCACAACCAGTACATCATTTTCTATCAATTCTCTAACCAGTGCGACATGACCATGATCATGTTTGATTTTTGGATTATTGCAACCCACCACGCCAGCAATGCCTCTCACACTGCCAGACTTGATTGCATCAATAAGCGGGTCAGATGTCCCTCCTAAGGCCTTGATAATTGCTTCAGTACTAAAACCAACCATGCAATCTGTTTTATGCTCTGGTATCATTACTTTGTCGGGATTGCGGTTGGCGAAATTTTCGACAGCAGTTTGAACAATATTTCTGGCTGTTTCAATGCCATGATCTTCATGAAATTCAATATGTGTTGCTGATGGAAATTTTGCTTTGGGTGATGTGGAAATAATTTTGGTATGAAAACATTCACTCAAGGGACCAATTGCCGGCATGATACATTGAACATCGACAATCATGGCATCAACCGCACCAGTAATAATTGCCAGTTCCTGTTGAAGGAAATTTCCAGCCATGGGAATGCCATGACGCATGCAAACTTCATTACCTGTGCAACATATTCCTGTCACATTGATACCTGTTGCCCCCTTGCTGTGGGCAAGCGATATCAGATTGGATTCACTGGCAGCAGCAACAATCATTTCAGATAAAACAGGCTCATGACCATGAACAACAATATTGACCTGATCGTGTTTTAGAACCCCAAGGTTAGCCTGGGAACGAACCGGAACAGGTGTTCCAAATAGTACATCTGAAATTTCTGTTGCAATGGTTGATCCGCCCCAACCATCAGCAATAGAGGCTTTGAGTCCCTGCAAGATCAGATTAACAGGATCATTGTCAACGCCGATATGTGTACGATGCATAATTTCTACGATTTCTCGATCCACACCTCTTGGATCAATGCCAAATTTTTGCCATGTTTTAATTCTTTTCTCAGGAGCCCTTCTGGTAAATTGCAAAAAGCCTTCTTGTTTACCGAACTCTGCATACACAGCCTTTGCAAGATCCAGGGCAATGGCCTCTTTGGTTCTTTCAGTTACCGGGATATCATATTCGTTGGCAAGTGCAATTAGTTTTGTTTCATCTTTAATTTCATATCCGCTGCTTTTGCCTTCTGCGGTCATCAAAAGGGTATGGGCAAGATCGCGTCCATGATCGGAGTGAGCGGCTGCGCCACCAGCAATCATCCGAATCAAATTTCTTGCAACAATGATATCTGCTGTAGCTCCACAAATGCCTTTTTGGGGGCCAGCATCATCAAAAGGACTGATTCTACAAGGGCCCATATTGCAATTTCGACAGCACACACCCAGTTCACCGAAACCACATAAAGGCTGCATGGCTTCATACCTATCCCAGGCTGTTTCAAGACCAAGAGTACTGGCGCGTTCGAGCATTTGATGTACACTTGGATCAATGCTTTTTTCTTTTATTTTGTTATTGATCATATTATCCTCCTCATGACCAATTGTGTTGAATAATGTTATCAGTAAAAATTCTTAATCCTTACATCCTTTGATCCATCCTTTTTGAATATGATGAAAAATTATCAACATATTATTAATCTGTCAATTATATATTGTATTTCATTCTTGACCAAACACGATGGGCATTATGTTCAAACTCAACATCCTCTTACCAGACAACTATAATTTTGAAAAATAAATAATGAATTTATCCAATATCACTGTTGCATTCATCGAAACTGTATGATATTTACATCCAAAAAAGTTGGAATGTTCGACTGACACAAATGGATAAGGAATGCTCGAAAAATAAGTTCCCCATTTATCTTGAACGTATAATTGTTTGGCACGTAGAGACGTAGCACGCTACGTCTCTACAGAACAAAAACCACTGACGAACATATTTTTGAAAAGGGGAACTTATTTTCAGAGAATTCCTAAGTTATTTTCAGCGCATTCTTAAAAATTCACCAAACAAAATTAAATACATACAATTGTTATAGAAAGGAAATTATTGATGACTAAAACAAACATTAGTTTTTACCAAAAACGTATGATTGCTTTTTGTTGTGTTTTGACAACCTGTATACTTCTTGCCTGTCAGGCAATGTGCGATAGCTGTCCTTCTGAAAAGGATTTGCTTGAAAGAATACAACCCATTGTCAAAAGAGATATAGAAATTAGAGGAATTCGACCAACTGCCTATAAAGGACTATGTGAAATTCATGTGCGTATCGGCGGTCGGGACAACATTATGTATACCAATTCAGACAACGAATTTTTCGTGTTTGGTCAGCTCATCGAAAGCAAAACTGGAGAAAATCTCACGCGGGAAGCACTAGAAAAATACACCAAGCTCTCTCCAAATGAGATAAAAAAACTGAAATCATATACTGCTTTTTCCATTGGCAAGGGACCGGTTGAAGTTTATTACGTTACAGATCCACAATGCCCATACTGCAAAAAAGGTGAAGAAATATTGAAACAACTGGCTGAAGCGGGAGAAATTCAAACGCATTTTATTTTGTATCCATTGTCCTTTCATAAAAATGCGAAGGAACAATGTATTTCAATTGTTTGTGATAAAAAAGGAATAGAAGGATTGGAAGCGGAATATCAGTCTGAAAACCAATGCACAAAAGGTAAAAATTTAATTGAAACCACCATTCTGTATATGAAAGAAAAAGGTATCACAGGGACGCCAGGATATATTTTCACTGATGGTATCATTCATACAGGCCTCCTGCGGGAACCAGATTTAAGAGAACGTTTGGGCTTACCGCCGCCAAAACCTGAACAAGAAACGCCAACACAAGAAGAAGAGAAATCAAAAGATAACAAAAAGTCTGATAAGACAAAGCATCCCAATCAAAAATAACCAGATATATTCTGATTATATATATCAAATTGAATTGAGGCATATTTTTTGCACTTTTTTAGGGTTAAAATATTTAATACCTGGCAATGAAATTGTCAGGATCAAACCCATTCAAAAAAAAAAGGAGTTTTTCATGAGACTCATTACACGTTCGGACTTTGATGGTCTGGTTTGTGCCGTATTATTGGTCGAAGCCGGGATTGTTGATGAATACAAATTTGTTCATCCCAAGGATGTTCAGGATGGTATTGTCAAGGTGACAGAAAATGATGTATTAACAAATATTCCATATGTTCCTGGATGCGGTTTATGGTTTGATCATCATTCCAGTGAACAGGAACGTTTAAAGCTTGATCAACAATTTCACTACAAAGGCTTGAGCAAGGAGGCTCCCAGTTGTGCCAGGGTCATTTACGACTATTATGGTGGAGATGAACGATTCTCCAAATTTGATGTCAATGGTTTGATGGAAGGTGTAGACAAGAGTGACAGCGGCCAATTGACACTTGATGAAATTTTAAATCCTAAAGGTTGGATATTATTATCATTTATCATGGATCCAAGAACTGGTTTGGGACGATATCGGGATTATCGCATATCCAATTATCAGCTCATGGAAAAAATGATTGAATATTGCCAGACCATGACTGCTGATGAAATCCTTCAGCTTCAAGATGTTCAAGAACGAATCAAAC
>Ga0272440_1002449_pt1 | contig 14461 bp, 5 predicted proteins | sample SSMMMBAug17_FD_192440 | JGI IMG/M metagenome (GOLD analysis project Ga0272440, IMG submission 192440) | Marine sediment archaeal communities from Little Sippewissett salt marsh, Falmouth, MA, United States - SSM-MMB-Aug17 | ecosystem: Environmental > Aquatic > Marine > Wetlands > Sediment ...
TATGTCAACAACTTTGGGCGATAAAATGTGATAATTCCCACATTATTAGGATGATAAACGTGATACTCTTCTCGTATTACGTATTACATGACAAATTTGAAATGTAAGGTTAACTTATTTCATCTTATTCATCTTCTTCAGCGTAATCCAGGTTCAAAAACGAGAGTGAACTATTCTTCCCCATCTGTTGGATACGCCCTTTTTTTGGGTTGTATTGCCAGCGATAAATTAATTAAACTGGTATAAGGTCAACAGGTATGTTAAAAAGAGCCTTTCAAATGAGCAATTATTAAATGAGGAACTTATTTTTTAAGTAATTGGGGTCAGAGTATAATTAAGCTTAAGTTTGTAAACATTAAGCTTGAGATTATAGCTTAATTTTACTCTGACGCATTCTAAAAAAAAATCCTATCAAAAATGTTGAATAATCAAGGATGCATATCTAAAAAAATGCCCGACATCATTTTTTTTTAATAAATTGCTATTTTTCTGTCAAAAAGTCTGGTAATATATCTGAATTGTATTTCATTCTTGACCAAAGCTCATAATATTAGCTCTGAAATTATTGCTCGTATATGAGATCTACAATTTTTACGTTTGATGCAGGTTACACCTGTTCATTGGGTTGAGATGCCATTCGGTGCATCTTTAAATCCAGATTGTTTAACAATTGTATGGAGGCAAAATACAGGTAAAAAATGATTCAATGGTTAAAAAAGAAACTGATTAAAATAAAAGATTATTCGTTAATGATCATATTATCATTATTAATATGCGCACTTATTTTTGCTTTTTTATTTAATATGATTGTTTACAACTTGTACCCTGGTGAAGCGGGCGTATTCTGGAGTCGTTTTTTTGGGGGGACAAACATATCTTATGTATATTCTGAAGGGATTCATTGTATTTTTCCCTGGGATAAACTTTATGTTTATAATATCCGCATACAAGAAATCAAACCAGAAATGGATGTATTAACCAAGAATGGCTTACAGGTTCATATCAAATTATCCATTCGTTATGCGCCTGAAAGTAAACTTCTGGGGGTTTTACATCAGCAAGTGGGTTTTGATTATGCTGATAAGGTCATTATACCAGAAATTGAAGCTGTGCTTCGGGAAATTATTGGAACGCTCAATGCGGAAGAAGTGTATACAAGTGGACGAAAATTGATCGTTGAAGCAATTAATCAAGCCATTGAACAAATTGCGCAACGTTATATTAACATTGATGATGTTCTTGTCCGAAGCATTATTCTTCCTGATGAAGTCGCTGAGTCCATTCGCAGCAAAATCAAAGAAAAACATCGGGCTGAAGCTCATGAATACGTTATCCAAAGAGAAAGAAAAGAAGCAGAACGAAAAAGAATTGAAGCAGAAGGAATAAGGGATCATCTCAATACCATATCATCAGCAAAATTTGACAAAGAACAATTCTTAAAATGGCAGGGCATTAAAGCAACAGAAAATCTGGCCAATTCTCAAAATGCTAAAATCATTATTATCGGAAGTGGTAAAAATGGGCTGCCTTTGATTCTTAATACTGAAACAAACGAAAATAAATAAGTGATTAATAAATTCAATGCAAATGCGATTAAACATATTATTTCTATTTTTCATATTTTTTGGCGTCACAGCATGTAACAATATTGTGTCAAAAGAAGAACGTATGGCGCATTTAAGAAGCTCTGAAAATGACATATATATTGGCATTGTTGACACGATTCCAAATGCGACTCAATTTGTCAATGGTGTTAAACTGGCTATAGATGAGTTAAATACGTCAGGCGGCATCATGGGTAAGCAAATTATTCCGCTTATTTATTATGACTACAACAATAAAAAAAGCGCGTTGAAAATAGCATCCAAACTATCAAACAACCCTGATGTTATTGCTGTGATCGGCCATTTTGATCCAGAATATGCCATATCAGCATCCATATTATATAAAGAAGCAGGGATTGTGTTTATTTCTACTGGTACAGATTTATTACGCTATGGCGGCGATTATATTTTTAATAATTACATGCATGATATGGATTATGTTGATAAAATTACAGACTTTATAAAAGAAGAGAATTTTTCTCAAATCGCAATCTTGAATGATCGACATGAGCGGAATAAGATTTTAGCAGAAAACTTTTATGGGCAGGCTGTTGAAAAAAAGATAAACATAACGTTTCACAAATCCTTTTCGCCCAATGAAAAAAATTTCAGAGATCTTTTAAGTGGCTTAAAACTCGAAAAATTTGATATTATTTTTTTAGTATGCCGCGATCTTGCAGCATCTTTATTGATCAACCAGATGCGAGAAATGGATATTCGTGTACCTATCATTGGAACCTATGAAATTGATACCCAGCATTTTTGGAGTCAAACAGGAAAAAATGCTGAGGGAATGATTATCCCAACAAATTTTTATGCAAAAAATCCCAGAAAATTAACTCAAGATTTTGTTAAAAGCTTTTCAGTTGCATTTGGTGTTGATCCTGACGAAATTTCAGCACGTGGATATGATTTTATTCGATTACTTAAAGATATTATGTACCAAAAAAATTCATATTTGCCGTTGATTTTAGATACTGGCATTCGATTTATGGGATCATGGGATGGTGTATTGAGTCGTTATCAATTGACTCGCAAAGGCCAGATAAGCCCATCTGAGTTATTTTATAAAAAATATGATAATGGAAAATTCATTTATCTAAAACAGAAAGCGAAGAAAAAAGAGGATACTTTTGAGCTGGTTGAAGAAATTACACTGAGATTGGCTGTCAATGATAATATTGCCACTATGGATCCCGGGTTCGCACATGACACGACATCCATAGAAGTATGTAAACAATTGTTTTTAAACCTGACACAGTATAATGATAAAAATTGTGAACCTGAACCCGATTTTGCACTTTCCTGGAAAGCCAATGAGGATCAAAATGCTTTTCGTTATCATTTAAGAAAAGATGTCTATTGGACAAATGGTGAACCAGTTACTGCGCATGATATTGTCTGGGCAATTCAAAGAAACTTGCGATCCAAACCCGATGTGCCTGATATTCGTCACTTATTTATTTTAAAAAATGCCCGGGCCATTCATAATGGAGAAATTAAGGATCTTAATAAACTCGGAATTACAGTAATTGATGACTATACCTTAGACTTTCAACTTGAATATCCAGCAGCCTATTTTCCCGCATTTACTGGACTACCTGTTTATAGTCCACTTCCTTCTAAAGCCATTCAAAAATGGGGGAAAGAATGGACTCGACCAAAAAATATTCAGACCAATGGCCCATATCGCCTTGTGTTTTACGAAACTGACGCTTCTGCTATTTTACGAAAAAACCCAACTTACTTTAATGCATCCAGGGTGTCTATTGAAGAAATTCGATATAATATTATACCAAATAATATTAATGTGTTATATTTATATAAAAGCAATCAATTAGATATTGTAGGGGGACCTTTTTCAACAATCCCTCTAAACTATATACAAACAGTAAAAAAAGAACCAGAAACGCGGTTTAATTACAAAAAAGGAAGCTATTTATCAACGCTTGCATTTGCGTTTAATATCCAACAATCTCCTGTTGATAATATTCTGTTAAGAAAAGCCATTGCATCAGTTATTGATCGCCATTTTATCACTCGATTTATAGCCTTTGGGTATCAGATTGCAGAAAAATCGTTTACGCCAGAGATACTGATGTCTGAAAAAATCGATTCTGCGGCGCACTTTCATCCAATCCATGCCCAAAAAATGATGACTGAAGCTGGCTATTTTAATGGACACACATGCCCTGAGATTATCATTGAAACCGGCACAACAGTGATGCATCAAAAAATTGTTAAGGCTGTATCACTATTGCTTAAAAAGCATCTGAACATTTCAACAAAAATTATTGATCCCATGCATTCTAAAACAAGTTCAAGCCATTTACGCATTCAAAAATATGACGCAAGCTATCCTGATGCAGATAGTTTTTTATATGACAGCTACATTCTGTCCAGACATTACACACACTTTAACAGTGATCAGATTTCAACATTGCATGAAAATGCAATAAAGGAAAAAAGTAGAACATTAAGGAACATTTTGTATGAAAAAATTGATAACATTCTTATTCAGAAAGAATGTATTTTAATTCCAATATATTATGATACTGCTCATTATCTGGTGCAATCACGTGTCAAAGGGTGGAACCATATGCCCTTTGGCGGACAACTGATCAATAGCTGGCAGTTAGAAGAAGAATAAAACAATTGTTATGAAAAAAAAAATAATTATATCCACACTGTTCATATGTATAAGCATCGCTCTTATATGGATACTATATTATTCACTATGGACAGGAAAAAAGAATATCTACATTGCAGTAGCCTGTTCATTTAGCGGAAAATATAAAAACTATGGAAGTGAAGTCCTAAAGGGCGTTCAATTGTATGTTGACCAGGTTAATGCCACAGGCGGAATAAAAGGTTCGGCCATAAAACTTCTCATTTTTGATGACAAAGGTACAGTCCAGGGCGCTGTTAAAGTTGCTAAATCTATTGTTAGAAATAAACAAATTCGTTTGGTTCTGGGCCATTATTTCAGTAGTTGTTCGTTGAAAGCAGCGCCTGTTTATGAAAAAAACATGATGCCATCAATTAACTATTCTGCAACTTATGATGACCTGGCCAAAAATAATGATTGGTTGTTCAGAATTATCCCACCCAATTCATACCAGTCAGAATTTCTTACCGCTTTTGCAAAAACGACCTTTAATGTCAAAAAAGCCTGTATTATTTATGATAATGATGCCTATGGTTCGAGCCTGTTGAAATCATTTATTGAAAAGGCGAAAGAACTTTGTATTGATATTCCCTTAAGAATCTCAATAGATTCAGAAAATTCAGTCATTGATCAACATGCAAAAGAGATTGTACAAAAAATCAACAATACGAAAGAAATAGATATTATTTTTTTGGCGACCCATGCAGATATTTCTGCAAACCTGATCGTTCAATTAAGAAAAAACAAGTGTAATCAAATTATTATTGGTGCCGATGCAATGGCATCAAGTCTGTTTATAGATTCATTGGCCGCGTACCAAAAAAAATACGCTTTCTCAGACATTTATACCAATGGCATCTATTCTGTGAGCTGGTTTCATCATAATATGTCAGGAAAAGCATATGTTGATTTTGCACAAACATATAAGGATAAATATCATTTAAAGCCCTCACTTATCAGTACAACAGCTTATGATGCAGCACATGTTGCAATATCGGCATTACAATCAATTGACATGGACAGATCATCACGAACTGTCAGAAAAAAAATCAAGCAATCTCTTGAACAATATTATGACCAGCGTCACTGTATAAAAGGCTTAACAGGAAATATTTATTTTGATACCTTCGGAGACATGAAAAAATCAATGATTGTCATGCAGTTACGAAAAAGGGGGTATATCCCAGAATTCACACAATATGTTTCTGTCTCATATGAAGACATTGCTGAAAATATTATTCAAAAAGGCATTGATGAAAGCATTATTGCCAGTGATGATGAATTTTTTGTAAAAACCAATATTGCTTTTATTCGCCTTGCCAATGTTCATTTTAACCAAATCAATTTTACAACGAAGACCTTTCATGCCAGATTTGATATCATATTTAGCGTTAAAGGGCCCTTTTATCCAAACAATATCCATTTTATTAATGCAAAATTTCCAGTCGTATTAGAAAAGCCCAACAAGATAATTCAACATATGGATAATTCTCAAACTTTTATATTCACTGTTGATGGCATTTTTACACATGACTATTGCTCTAAGAAATATCCATTTGATACACAAACATTATCTATTGCTTTAATAGACAAACATCGCAGCATTGACAAGATATGGTTTTCGGCTGTAAATCAAATACCTGTTTCATTTCAGTTAGATACAGATAAATGGTCACCACTGTATTCAAATTCGTATATAGAAAACAAGGAGATGATTACTGACTATGGTCAAATTGATATTTTTTCTCAATATCATGCTGATTTTGTTATGAAAACGAAACTTACCTCAAAAATCATATTGTTATTCCTGCCACTATGCCTATTCGTTTTACTCGTTTATATAGGATATTTCATTCCTGTAACGCGAATGAATATATCAATAATGGTCAATGTATTGTTGTTAATTATCAATACATACTTTCATGCATATTTTGATAATGCATTGCCCTATATTAATTTTTCCGAATATCTGTATCTTTTTATGTATTGGTGTATAGGTTTTACAATCTGTTTTCAGGCATTTTTATTAACATTTCACCTGAAACAATTAACAAGAACAGTTGCGGTAATAAGAATTATTGGGATTATTTTATATCCAATTATGATTACATGCACAGTTTTTATTAGTTATTATTTAGTCAGTCATATATGAAAAAACGATTCAACACAAAAAATGGTGTAATTGTTTCCCTGTTAGTAATACTTACCATTTTGCTGGGAGCAGGCAATCAATATTTTAGGAGCCATACCAATGAACAAACCCTTTATTTTGGTGTTGGCGGGCCTTTTACTGGTAAATATGAGTACTATGGTAGAGAAATGATTCGCGGAATTGAATTATGTATTGATCAAGTCAATGCAGATGGGGGCATTGATGGTAAATTGCTAAAATTTATCAAGGGTGATGACAGGAATGTTTCCAGTTTTGCCATGACAGTTGCCAGCAATTTTGCAAAAAAGGATATACTGTTTGTTCTGGGTCATTATTCCAGTCAAGCAAGTGTTGCTGCAGGGCGTGTATATATGAAAGAAGGCATTCCTGCTGTCACAGCCAGCGCACCTGCTGATATTATTACGAAAAATAATGAATGGTACTTTCGAACAATTCCTTCAGCTTCACAACAAACTGAACTGATTGCATCTTTTGCCAGTAATCAATTAAACATGAAATCTTTCATAATTGTTTATGCTAAAGATATTTTAGGTCATTCTTTGAAAGATGCTTTAACAAACGTTGCCCAAGGTGCGGGTATTAAAATCGAAAAAGCCTTTGATATTGATTTCGAAAAGCCCATACCGCCTCAAATTTTTAAAATTTGCAAACAAATTAAAGCATTTAAACATTGTGCTGTTTTTCTAGCAGTCAAGGCAGATATTGCCGCCCGGCTGATTAAAAAACTTAAATTAATGAATATAAACGTAACCATTCTGGGTACAAATACTATATCCAATGAAGGCTTTTATCGTGCCATTCAAGATATGCCATTGGAAAAGGCGATACCGGGTTATTATACAGATGGAATTGTGGCAACCGCCAGTGATATATTTGGACGCCATTTATTTAATGATGCATCTATATTATTTAATAAACAATATTATCGCAGATACAAAATGCCTTCAACTTCTATTGCAGCAGGATACTACGATGCTACCCTGACAATGGTTGAAGTTTTAAGGCAAGTTGAGTTCAGTGAGCATACAACCCTTGTCTATCTCAGACGTTTTATCAACAATGTCCTTGCAGATATCAAAAAACCTGATTATGCAGTCAATGGCATTTGTGGTGATATTTTTTTTGACAACAAAGGAAATGCCATTAAATCTGTCGGACTGGGACAATATTATAAAGGAAAATTGATTCCCTATCATCAACAATTTGTACTGAATATGAATTCAGATATTGAAAAGTCTTATCTCATTGAATCGGCTTACAAAGAATTATCTGTTGTAAAAGTAAAAACAACGATCTGTAATTTAAATATCAAAAAAAATGCGTTTACAGCGCATTGTATTTTAACGTTTATTTATAAAAACAAGAACATTGATTTTTCAAATATTGTATTTCTAAACCAATTATCTCCTGTCAGTTTAGGCCAGCCCATTGATGAACAAACTGTTGATGGATTTATCCATAAAAGATATGGCATTGATTTAACATTTAAAAAAAGTGCAAATACTACGCAGTATACTTTTAATCGCCAGATATTAACAATTTCATTGAAGCATTCGTCATCACAAAAACCATATGAGATAAGATTTATGCCCCAAGGCGTTCCAACCTATAATATCAATAAGTTCAATATTCCAGGCTGGAAATTTGCAAATATTTATTCTTATGGTAATTTTGATAAGGAGAAAAAAGAACCTCTATTTCACATTGTTGCCAACATTTCGCGAAATTATGTTGATCTACACATTAAATGTCTGATACCCGGAGTTTTGATTTTATGCATGTTATTAAGTGTTTATATTATCTGCCCAACAATTCGCACAAATGCTGTCATTATACTTATGGCATGTCTGGGACTTAATTATCTTTTACATGTGAATTTTAAAGAAGTACAGATTGATAATACGCCTTATGATGTATGGTTTATGTTTCTTTATGTAATGATATTTATCTCGTTACTGATGGTTTTGATGATCAGCGCCCTCAAACAAACTGGTCGAACAAAAGCTATAAATTGGGTAAAATTGTTGGGAAGTATTTTGCATTTGGGTGGTTTGGGTTATTGGTACTACTTTTTGAAAGGGTTTGATTATTAACATGGCGTTATAATTAAAAAAAGGAGTTCAAGCTTGATGAAAGATTTTGGCCATGTTTACGATGCCTGGAGATCTGATATGAAAAGAATAATATTTTTTTTGATACCATTAATTTTAGGCACGCACACCATTTTATCTGCCAGATCCTATGAGGTGCCATCTGATTTTAAAACAATTCAGGCGGCTTTAGATGGTTCAGGTGATCATGATACGATTTATGTAAAACAAGGCATTTATTATGAGAATATTATCTGGCCCAAAACCCGAGGTATTCAACTGATCGGAGAAAATAACAGTACAACAATTATCAATGGCAGTCAAAAGGGAAGTGTTATTCTATTTGATGAATCCATCAAGGGATTCATTGATCATGATACACGTATTTCTGGTTTTTCGCTGGTTAATGGAAAAGCGGATGCACACGCTTTTTATCGTGGTGGCGGCATTCATTGCAGTTTTGCATCGCCAATCATTGACAATATGGTAATTAAAGAAAATTACGCTGAGCATGGCGGTGGTATTTACTGTCTGAAATCTGATATGAAAATCGAACAGGCTGCTATTATTTATAATCATGTAAATAGTTCGGGTGCAGGCATTTATGCGGGCGATTCTCAACTTGAATTATTAAATGTCAGCCTGATGTTTAATAATGGAAATTCTGGTACAGCCATTTTTTATCAAAAATCAACCCTTCGCCTGTCTCAAACGATACTCATTGAAAACAACGCCATCAAAAAGAATCCTACATCTTCCGCACTGCTTTCTTATCATTCAAATACAAACATTATCCATTCTGTGATATGGAATGCGGATCTTTCCAATGAAATTGTTTTTTCTGAATATTCAGATACAAACGCATTAACGATTTCTTACACCAACATACGAGATAATATTGATAAAATCAAAAAAAATAAAGGATCCCAGATTAATTGCGGAAAAGGCATTTTTTCAGAACGTCCAAAACCTTTTGATCTGAACCTTGATCCGCGAGATGATACAGGTATTTCCTGCACTGACAACATCACCCGAAAAACAAAACAATTAAGAATTCATGGTTTTGGTCGCTACAAAAATAATATCATTCTTTTTGTAAATGACAATGAACAGCCCAATACACAGCCTGTCTTTACAGGCGAACAATTTCAATTTACAATAGATCTTCCTGAAGGTCATCACAAACTAAATGCAACGATTTTAAATCACGAACCATCCCCTTTTGGCGTATCAAATCCATTGGAAATAACAATAGATCATTTACGACCAGTTATTACTGATATTTCAGGAACACAGGTACCGGTTGCTATTCAAACATGGAATTTTTCAGTTGTTGGACAGGAATCCAATGTTCGGTTTCGTTTTCTTGTGGATCAACAATCCGATACCATACCTGATGGAAAGTATACACATACGAATCGTATTCAATTGGGCAAAGAAAATTACGCTGATGGCGTCTGGTTTTTACATCTTCAAGCCTGTGATGCCGCAGGCAATGAAAGCGACGTGCGCACGTTTAAAACCATTCTTGACAATACCAAACCCATAATTTGTGGACTTTTTGACCATCTGACTCCCACAACATCTAAAACATGGACATGGACTGCGAAAGACGCTGATTCAAAAATTCTTTTCAGGCATTCGATTGATATGCACCCCGATTCCAGGCCAGATGGCGCATTTAATACAGTGAATAAGGCATCAGTTGAAAACATAGCGGGAAAAGCCTATCTCCATGTACAGGCAAAAGATCAGGCTGGAAATATCAGTGATGTTGTCACTGTATTTGTTCATATGGATAATTTACCCCCTGAAATTATTGGCCTTGAAAATGATGATCATCCTCGGAAATTCAAAACATGGCTGTGGCAATCAAGCAGCCCTACATCTGTAGAATATCGCTTTGTTGTGAATCAACAAAAATCTAGTATTATCAATGGTGCATATCATCATATAAACACGACAGGCATTAAAGAGAAAGATGGCCTTTGGTATATTCATGTTCAGGCACGTGATAAAAATGGCAGTACAGGTAAAATTAAAACAGCTTATGCGGTACTCGACAATACACCGCCAATTGTCCTGGGGCTTTGTGATGATTATACGCCAACAAAAAGCAAAAAATGGCAATGGTATACACAGGATAGGGAAGAGATTACATTTCGATATCTAATTGACCAAAAAGCATATTCAGAACCAGATAACGCATTTACAGGGGTAACATCCGCTCAATTATCTGATGTCAATGGTATATGGACAATTCATGTTCAGGCCAAAGATCGTGCAGGTAATGTATCTGATATTGCGCATGTCAGTGCCATTCTTGATAACAAAAAACCAGAGATAAAAGGTCTTTCCAACTTTGTCATACCGCAAAAAAATATTTCATGGTCATGGTCTGCTGAAGATGCTGACCCACAAATGCGGTTTCGCTGGTTAATTGATCAAAACGCCAAAGCACAATTGACAGGTGCTTACACCACGACAAATAAAACATCCATTTCAGATGGTGATGGCATCAGATATTTGCATGTTCAGGCGATTGATCGTGCAGGCAATGCCAGTAGTATTTATACTGCCTCTGGAATTCTGGATAATACTCCCCCTGAATTAAAAATTTTAGATTTAGATAATGATCCACAGATCGTAAGTAAAAAAAAGTGGCAATGGAAAGGCGATGATGCCGATTCCCATATTGTTTATCGGTATATACTGACAAAAAAGATGAATCCGCATAATTTTGGTTCATTTTCGCCAAAAACGTCAGTAACAATATTTGATGAAACTGACGAAATATTTCTTCATCTACAGGCAAAGGACAGGGCAGGTAATTTAAGCAAAATTATCAGTGTTTCAAAACTATTAGACAATACTCCACCTGTCATCAAGGGACTCCAAAATGATTTGATGCCAAAAAAGAAAAAAGAATGGGCCTGGCATTCTGAGCCTTTGGATGACAAGGTTTTATATCAATACAGCATCAATCAACAAGAAGATGCTGCGCCTTTCGGGCCATTTCGTTCTAACTCAAAAGCATTGATTGATGGTGTTGATGGCAAATGGTATCTTCATGTCATTGCAAAGGATTTAGCAGGGAATCTGAGTGAAAAAGTGACTGTTTCTGCAATTCTGGATAATACACCACCAAAAATTTCTGGACTTGTGGATAATCTTTATCCAGCGCAAAGCAAGCAATTGACATGGACAACACAAGACAACGATCCATATATTTTACATCGATATCAAATTGATCAATTCTCGGATGCATCCCCAACCTCATCGTTTACGCATGTTAATTCGGTAAAGATTTCAGATTTAAATGGCAGCCATTATTTTCATGTACAGGCCAAAGATCGGGCGGGTAATATCAGCGAAACTGTAACTGTTATGTGTGTATTCGATAACCTTGCACCTGTCTTGACCCATCTTGCCAATATTGAAATCCCTTCCCAATCAGTCGATTGGACATGGCAGGCAAAAGATGCAGATAAAAACTTACGTTTTCGCTATGAATTAAGCCAGTCTCCAGCGACTGAATTATATAATGATTTTACAAAAAACACCCATGTTAGAATTTCAGAACTAAATGGGCGTTGGTATTTGAACGTTCAGGCGAAAGATCGCGCTGGAAATCTCAGCGATATAAAAACAGTATGGGCTGAATTTGATAATATTTGCCCGCGCATTGAAGGCATTTCTGATGATCCCAAACCAGTACAGTCGAAACATTGGCAATGGCATGCAATAGATACTGATCACAACATTAATTACCAATTTATGATTGACCAAAATCTCAATTCCCAGCCATCAAGGGCTGCATTTAATCCTATCACCCAGACATCATTGACGAATTGCGATGGAAAATGGTATTTGCACGTTCAGGCGAAAGATTCAGCAGGTAATATGAGCCCTGTAAAAACAGTATATGCTGTTTTGGATAACACATCGCCTGAGATGACTGGATTATCATCATATACAAAACCAGTAAAACAGGCGCAATTCATTTGGAGCGCTCATGATACTGACCCTTTTGTATGCTACAGATATGTAATTGACCTGAACAAACAAACAATTCCACCAGGACAATTTTATAATAGTAATCAAGCACAAATTACCAGTGGTAATGGGATCTACTATTTACATGTTCAGGCACAAGATCGGGCATTGAATATCAGTAATGTTGCAACTGTTTCTGTCTTACTGGATAATCAGCCGCCAATGATTACGAATTTGAGCAATGATGACACCCCCGTGCAATTAAAGAAATGGCAATGGCAATCTTATGATGACGACACTCATATTTTTTATCGCTGGTGTGTGGATCAACAGGCTGATTCCAAGCCAACAGGTTCTTATACCCATGTCAACGAAACAACACTGACAGATGAAAATGGCCGATGGTATATTCATGTTCAGGCAAAAGACAGGGCGGGCAATATCAGTAATGTAAAATCAGTTTCTGCAATATTGGACTCAATACCGCCAATGGTCAATGGCTTAATAGATGATCCTTCACCAAAACAATCTGTTAAATGGCACTGGCAAGCTAAGGATCAAGATTCTCATCTGACTTATCGGTATCATGTTGATCAAGAGCCTGATACTGTTCCTAAAAAACCATTTCAGTCAGTCACTGAATATGGTTTATCTGGTGTTAATGGCCAATTTTATATTCATGTTCAGGCGAAAGACAGGGCTGGGAATTTAAGTCCTGTGGTTAAAGCTTATGCCATTCTTGATAATATTGCGCCAGTCATAACTGGTCTTTCAAGTGATCATAATCCAGTAAAAGCAAAAAATTGGACATGGCTGGCACAAGATGCGGATAGGGATATTTCATACCGGTATACAATCAATCAAAGTTCTGTCGCATCTTTTAACAGTACGTTTACAAACAAAACAAACGCGCGCATTAAAGATGTTGATGGTTTATGGTATTTGCATATCCAGGCGAAAGATCGCGCGGGCAATGTCAGTGAAATATATTCAGTAAGTGCAATCCTTGACAATAAACCACCTGTTTTTGAACAAATGATTGATGATATCATACCTCAAAGTACTAAAAAATGGGAATGGCATGCAAAGGATAATGACTCACAAATTCGCTATCGTTTTGTAATTGATCAAAAGCCTGTGTCTATTCCTACAGGCGAGTTTACAAATGTCAAACAGACTGTTTTATCTCAAAAAAAGGGTAAGTGGTATTTGCATATTCAGGCAAAAGATAGGGCTGGCAATATCAGCCAGGTAAAAACAGTCTTTGCGCAAATGACCACTGGAAAAGAAGGCTTATTCTTTGATATAAACGTAAACTTCTTTTCATCTACAATTAAACCGATTAATACAAATGGCATTCGTTCACTGGGAAATATCTTGCAAACATATCCAACAACCTATGCAATCATTAAAGCACATACTGATAATACAGGTGATGCAAACAATAACATTGTACTTTCACAAAAACGAGCTGATTTTGTCAGACAATTATTAATTAATCAGTATAAAATTTCAGCAGATAGAATTAAATCTTTTGGATATGGTGCAACGCTTCCTGTTGCAGATAATAGTACACCTGAAGGCAAGTTAAAAAACAGACGCGCTGAAGCATGGATTTCTTATCAAAAAATTGATGAATGATCGGAAAATTCAACACACAAAGTCAGATTGATGCGGTTGTATCGGAAATAATTTCAAAAGTGCAAGAACATAAAAAAGATTCATTAGGAGAAGATATGTTAAGTGCAATTGAATCATGGGAATTAAAAGGCTGGAATAAAGGCCGGGATGAAGGCCGGAATGAAGGCCGGAATGAAGGCCGCATTGAAGCAACATTATCAATGATTGGAACGATGAAAAAAAGTGGCATGGATTGGCCTATAATTGCCAATGCAACAGGCATTGATTATCAGAAATTCCAGCAGATGCA
>Ga0272440_1002450_pt1 | contig 14453 bp, 2 predicted proteins | sample SSMMMBAug17_FD_192440 | JGI IMG/M metagenome (GOLD analysis project Ga0272440, IMG submission 192440) | Marine sediment archaeal communities from Little Sippewissett salt marsh, Falmouth, MA, United States - SSM-MMB-Aug17 | ecosystem: Environmental > Aquatic > Marine > Wetlands > Sediment ...
AGAAGTGCAAAGAGTTACCTATTTAAATGAATTGATAAATAGAATTAAAGATGAGCCAACTCATTTAGGAACTTTTAGTAATTTTATTGATTTTTGCAAAAAAATCAAATGTGAAATCAATAATTGCAAACAAGGCATTCAAGCGGATTGGTAACCGCTTGCCTTGCCAAATTAAAATAAGTCAGTAAAACAATAATCGAGGTAAAAAAATGAAACCTTATCCCATCTTCAATAAATTAAAGCTGTATATTACTTTTCTGGTAATATTTTCATTCTGCTTGCCTTTCTATGCCCACGCGGCAGATGACCTATGCGCCCGCGTAAAAATAGAAATTAAGCAGGAATTAACCCTTGAGCGTCAAGCATTTGATGCACACATGCGCATTAACAATGGTCTGACAAATATCACATTAACTGATGTCGGGATTGAAGTGTCCTTCCAGAATGAAAATTATGAAACTGTTACCGCAACAAATGACCCGGATAATACCGATGCACTTTTCTTTATTCGCCTCGATTCAAAAGAAAATATTGATGATGTTGATGGCAATGGCACAATTGCACCCTCAACATCAGCCGATATCCACTGGCTGATTATCCCTGCACCCGGTGCGTCAAATGGCATTGAATCTGGTACGCTTTATTATGTGGGAGCAACTCTCTCATACTCACTGGGTGGCGAGGAACACGAAACAGAAGTGACGCCTGATTATATTTATGTTAAACCCATGCCTGAATTACAACTGGATTACTTTCTTCCAAACGACGTTTATGGAGATGATGCCTTTACACAGGAGATTGAACCATCCATTCCTTTTTCTTTGGGCGTTCGTGTGAAAAATAATGGTTTTGGCGTTGCCAGACAATTAAAAATCAATTCTGCACAACCTGAAATTGTTGAGAATGAACAAGGCTTATTAATCAATTTTCATATTGAAGGCAGTGAATTAAATGGTAATCCAGCAACCAACAGTTTGCTGGTGGACTTTGGAGATATTGCTTCCGGTAAATCAAGCCTGGCAAGGTGGATCATGACGACCACACTTTCTGGAAGATTTGTAAAATTTACAGCAGATATTTCTCATTCTGATGAACTGGGCGGAGAATTGACCTCATTGATCAAAAGTGAAGATTTAAACACCCATTTTCTAATTCATGATGTGCTGGTTGATCTTCCCGGCAGAGACACGATTAGAGATTTTTTAGCAAAAGATGATGATATCGTTCGAATATATGAATCTGATAGTGATGTCGATTCTGAGGTGCTGGATCAATCGGCATCCGCAACCTTACAACTGGAAGAAGATTATGGGGATGAAGTTACTTATAAACTCTTGACACCTGTTACTGATGGTTTTTTCTATGTAAAACTACAAGATCCAATGAATGGCCAAAAATCAATAAAATCTGTTGTTCGTATTGCGGATCAAAAACAAATAAGCGAACATAATGCCTGGCTGGATAAAACGCGCACTGGAAGTAATCCCTGGCAGTATTTTATTCATTTGTTTGATGCCAATTCTCAAGGAGCATACCTGCTTACTTTTGAAGTATTAACCAATAGTGCCCAAAAACCGGTACTTCAGTTTATTTCGGATAAATCATTAATCGAAAAAGAACGTGTCGCTTTTTTAATTGAAGCCAGTGATCCCAACAATACCATACCCAAAATATCTGTCACATCATTGCCGGTCGGTGCAGTCTTTATCGATAGTGATAATGGCACGGGTACTTTTGAATGGACTCCAGGAGAAGAACAGGCCGGACAATATAATATTATTGTCAGTGCATCAGATGGTGAATTAACCGATAGGCAACATGTAAAAATTGATGTTGCAGAAAACACGATTCCTGATGCAGATATTACACCATCTGAGTCAAGCGGTGATGAACCCCTGTCTATACAATTTACTGATGCATCAACCTCTGATGATGGTATCACTGAATGGGAATGGGATTTTGGCGATGGGACAACATCAACAGATCAACATACAAGCCATACATTTCAACAAAATGGAAACTATCTTGTATTATTAACAGTAACCGACAGAAATGGCGATAGTGACAGCACATCTGTTTCCATTACTGTCAACGATACCGGACCTTCGGCTGCTTTTTCACTGACATCAAGTGGTACAGACGAACCTGTCAATATAACGCTTACTAATCTTTCAGAATCACACGATGGCATCACATCATATTTATGGGATTTTGGAGACAATCACACCAGCACTGAAGAAAATCCATTGCATACATATACGCAAAATGGAACATACACTGTTTCTTTAACAGTTCAGGAAGATGACGACAACTCGGATACAGTTACTGAAACCATTACCATTGATGATACCACTCCTGAAGCCGATTTTGCTGCCAATCCTGTATATGGCAACGAACCTTTGGGCATTTCATTTACTGATTTATCCAATGCTTATGATGGTATCACTGCCTGGCATTGGAATTTTGGCGATGGCCAGACTGGAACCGATCAAAATCCTTATCATACTTACGATCAGGATGGCGCTTATACAGTCACCCTGACAGTAACCGACAATGATGGAAGTGCAGATACGTATACCATTACCAATATGATTGACGTTAAAGCGGTCAGAACTGTTTGTGATTCAGGATGTGAACATAGATCCATTCAAGATGCCATTGATACCTGCTCTGATGGCGATATTGTCAGCGTTGCTCCGGGTGTGTATTATGAAAACATCGATTTTAAAGGGAAAGCGATTGTTGTCCGTGCCAATAATGAACAGCATTTTGGTTCACATGAAACCATTTTGGATGGCCAACAAACCGGCAGTGTCGTTACATTCAATACGAATGAAATACAATCATCAAAGCTTGAAGGATTTACAATTCGGAATGGATTGGCTGTCTATGGCGGTGGAATACTGATGGATCAGGCATCACCTGTAATTGATCAATGTAAAATTATTGCAAATCAGGCAATGATTGATGGTGCAGGAATATACCTGACCAATGCATCTATGCCTGTTATTCAGCATTGTGATATTAAAAACAATCAGGCAAAAGGAACTGGCGGCGGTATCTTCTTTGATACAGACTGTCATGCCATCATTCAAAATTGCGCCATATTAAACAATCATGCCAGTGAAGGGGGCGGTATTCTGGTAGCCAATGCAGCGCCTGAATTATCAGATATTCGCCTGATAGGCAATACATCAAGAATTGGCGCTGCCTTGATGGCAAAATCAGGTTCAAATATATTCATTCAACGAAGTATTATTACACAGAATAAAGCTTCAGACATGGGTGCTGGAGCGTATTTAGACAGTAATGCCCAATGTCAGATATCAAACTCATTGATCACGCATAACGATTGCCGATTTAATGGCGGTGCTTTTTATGCGTCTGACGCCTTGTTAACAATACGTAACTGCACGATCAGCAGGAACAGTGCCACCTATGGCGGAGCAGTATTTGCGAATAACGCGGAAATAAATATTCATAATGCAATAATATGGAATAACAGTGATGAAATTGATGATCAGAATACGACATTGAACATCAGTTATTCAACAATTGATCATCCCACACAATATCCAGGAGATGGAAATATCAACCTGGACCCATTGTTTGTCAATGAAGATAATGATTTTCGCTTGCAGTCTGACTCACCCTGTATTGATTCAGGCCTTGATCAGTATACAAATACAATGGATATCAATGAAAAGGTCAGACCTTTTGGCAATCAAATTGATTTGGGCGCTTATGAATGGAACAATGCCATACCTGATGTCAATTTTTTCAGTAATGTTCAAAAAGGTCATACCCCTTTGTCAGTGTTGTTTACTGATTCGTCAATTTCAAGCCAGACCATTGATTCCTATCTCTGGTCTTTTGGCGATAACTATACCAGTACATCGCAGCATCCGGTTCATACCTACACAGCATCCGGTCTATATGATGTATCTCTGACTGTATTGGACAGTGATGGCAACCGCTCAACATATCAAAAATATGCTTATATTGATGTCCGATCGGCAAATATTCCAGACTTAGACTTTACTGCCGGTCCTGTTATGGGATATTCGCCATTGGTGGTGTTGTTTACTGATCTGTCAGTTTCTTCTGAATACAGTATTACACAATGGGAATGGGATTTTGGCGATGGAAATATGTCAAATGATATGCATCCCAGCCATACCTATACAATGCCAGGAAATTATTCGGTGACACTCAAAATTACAACTGATGAGGGCGTATCATACAGCCTGAACAAATATAATCTGGTTCATGTTGAAACCCTTACAAATCCATTAAATTTTGTTGCAACCCCCACTTTTGGAACAGGCCCATTGGCAGTTCACTTTTATGGAAATTCTTACGATAAAAATAGTACGCAATGGCAGTGGGATTTTGGTGATGGTGCCATCAGTAATGCCAAAATGCCTGTTCACACGTATACTGAAACCGGTACATATAATGTCAGTCTCTCTGTTTCCACGCCTGATAGCAGTTATTCCATTACACAAATAGATGTGATTCACATTGTTGACAGTCTGACAACAATAAATGTCTGCCCGGATTCATGTCAATACACACGTATACAGGATGCCATTGATGCGGCCACTGATGGTGATGTGATTATTGTTTCGGATGGTATCTATCATGAACACATTCATTTCAAAGGCAAAGCAATCCATGTTCGATCATTGAATGGCAAAAGTCAGACAATTATTGATGGGAATAATGCTGAAAGTGTTGTTCGATTTATTCAGGAAGAAAACAGCCAATCAATTATCGAAGGATTTACCATTCAAAATGGTTACTCCCGATTTGGTGGTGGTATTTATATTGAGGCATCTGCGCCTGTTATTAAGAATTGTGACATCCTGAATAACGAAGCCCTGAAAAGCGGCGGCGGAATCGCATCAAGTGATAATGCTAATCCAACACTGATCAATTGTTTTATTCATGACAATCAGGCAGATTATGGGGCAGGTATATCTTTTAGTTTGAATTCGTCCGGCCTGGCTTATTCAATCAGTGTATCAAACAATATGGCTCGAATCAGTGGCGGCGGTATATTTACATATATGGATTCATCTCCTGTTGTGATTGATTCTGTCATACATAAAAATATTGCCAATGTACAGGGGGGAGGCCTTTATTCAAAAGGGGCAGTGGCGGATTTAAAACATTCTATTTTTGCACACAATATATCTGGATTTGGCGGGGCGATTTCATTTATGGATTCCACTTTACCTGTTTTATCTCAATGTCTCATTAGCAGCAATACATCAACAAATGATGGTGGCGGTTTATATATCGTAAATACTTCTGCAATGGATATAATCAATACAATTATTGCCAATAACCATGCAATCAGAGGTGGAGGCGCATATCTGGACAATCTTAAACGTTTAGATATTGACCATGCAACGATTGCGGATAATGGAGTCACATCAGAAGGCCATGCGCTTTATATTCAAAACAGTAATCATGTGATCATCAAAAATACCATTATATGGAATGCTGAAAACGAAATTGTTTTGAACAACAGCACAGCTCCTGTCATTGAATATTCCAATATCAGACAGGAAAACCTGGATAATCAGGAAAGCAGTAACATTCATTCTGATCCTCTATTTGTATTAAATGGAATTGATTATCATCTTGGAAGTGGCTCACCCTGTAGAAATACAGCTTCGGATGACAGTAATATTGTATCTGATATACAAGGAACAATCAGGCCCCTGGGACGCGGTTTTGATATGGGGGCTTATGAAGAATACAATCTGACACCTGTTGCCAATTATCAGCAGCTGACTGCATATGAAGATAGTCCGCTCACGATCACATTATCGGCAACTGATGGTGATAACGATCCACTGACATACATTCTTGAATCCCAACCACTACATGGTTCACTGACACAATCAGACTATACCATAACCTATATGCCTGTTCCAGATTATCATGGCAACGACCATTTTGCTTTTAAAGTCAATGATGGCTTTGCAGATTCAGAAGCTGTTATTATTTCATTAACTCTATTGAATACCAATGATGCGCCGGTATTTGATTCCACGCCAGATCTGGCAGCAACTGAAGATTTACCTTATACCTATCAGATCATTGTCAATGATATTGATCCTGATGCCTCTATAGACATTCAATCAATTAATCTGCCAGACTGGTTAAGCCTGACTGATCATGAAAATGGAACTGCAACACTCATTGGGATTCCGCGCAATGAAAATGTTGGAAAACATTCCATTTTGATTATTGCTGATGATGGATTGATTACCAGTCCTGTGGAACAACAATTTACAGTGACTGTAATCAATATCAATGATGCGCCTGAATTAACCTTTTCACCAATTACGTCAATCATTGAAGATGCTGCTGATCCCTATGTTGTTAACTACACCTTGACTGATGACGAAGGCGGTGTGATGATGCTTTCTGTTCAAACTTCTGATGAATCACTGGTGGCTGTAAATCAAATTTCTATTACCGGCACAGAAATGGATACATCCGCATCATTGACCGCAATTTCAGGTCAAAGGCATTTATTCTCAATGTCTGTAATCCCTGTTCCCAATGCCTTTGGAACTGTTACCATTACCATTACAGTTCTTGATACAGAGCCAGAAAATATCAGTATTACCGAATCATTTGCATTGACAATTCATGCGGTCAATGATCCACCATCCTTTAGCAATAATGGCGGACAAACTATTTTAGAAGATTCCGGTACACAGCGCATTGAAAACTGGGCAACCAATGTGATCAGTGGGCCTGAAAATGAATCCTATCAAGATCTTGATTTCAGGGTTTCTACAAATAATTCTGACTTGTTCACAGCCATGCCGGTTATATCCATTTCCGGCACCACAGGCGAATTGATTTATACATTGAAAAACAATGTTTATGGTGAAGCAAGTGTAACTGTATATCTTGAAGATAATGGAGGTGTTTTAAGGGGAGGTGAAAATCGTTCTGAATCTATCAGCTTTACTGTTACAGTTGAAGCTGTTAATGATTCACCCTCATTTACCATTGGTGATGATCAAGAAATTATTGGATATACTGGAATACCAGAATTCTTTACTGTTAGAAACTGGGCATCCGGGATGTCAGCCGGTCCTTTGAATGAATCAGACCAGACCTTGACCTTTTTTACTTCAAATTACAATACAGATATCATTACCCATATAAGCATTGCAACCAATGGTGATCTAACCTATACACCCAACCAGAATGCAAATGGGACAACGACAATCTCTGTATGGCTGTCAGATGGCGAAGCACTGAATTATTCAAGTGGCATTCAGACATTTGATATTTCCATATTAGCAGTAAATCATGCACCAGCGTTTACTTTAACTGGTGATGTAACTGTTAATGAAGATTGCGGATATACACGTGTTCAGAACTTTGTGACGCAAATTTATCCTGGCGCGCAAAATGAATGGGATCAAGTTCTTTCTTTTAATCTGGTCGTTGATAATCCGAGCATCTTTCAGGTTCAACCCGCAGTTGAATATACAGGAACTACTGGTGTACTTATATTCAAACCCATTGCAGATGTATTTGGTCATAGTGATATCACAATCACCTTGAAAGATAATGGCGGCACAGCAAATGGTGGTATAGATACTTACACACCACAACATTTCAGACTGACAATCGTCAGTGTAAATGATCAACCTGACTTTGTTCAGGGACCGGATGTATCCTTGAAACAAGGCGGCAATCGTCAAACCTTTAGCAATTGGGCCAAACAAATAACCCATGGACCTGCAAATGAACCCGCTGGAAACCTTACATTTTACGCTGTTTCTGATACACTGACGCGCGTTAGCAATGTGAGTATCAACCCGCAAACCGGCGATTTGACAATCACACCTGGTAATTATACAGGAATAGCAACCATTTCTGTATGGCTGTCGGATAATGAGGCGATCAATTATACCAGTGACATAAAAACCTTTAAAGCAACAATTATGGGAGATAATCCGCCAACAATTTCTACAATAGAAGATCAAAATACACCTGAAGACAAAATCACATCACCGATTATATTTGTTGTTAATGATGAAGAAACAGCAGATAATGCGCTGACAATTTCTGTTGAAAGCTCAAACACATTGATTATGCCGGAAGAAAATATTTTCGTTTCTGCAATTTCTGCCTCTGACAGAACAATCATGTTAAGTCCATGCAACCAGAGTGGTTCTGTTGAAATCACAGTGACAGTTCGCGATAGTTACGCCAATACAGCCAGCGAGTCATTTACCCTGACCATCCATGCAAAACCATATGCTGAAATTGCCATTGATGCGCTTTCGTTAACAACAGGAACAGCGCCGCATTCAGTTGTTTTCTCAGCAACCAGTGTTGAAAATACAATTACTGGCTGGGCCTGGAATTTTGGTGATGAAAAAACGAGCTCTGATATTCATCCCACCCATACATATTTCTTAAAACAGGATGAAATACAATCCTTATATTCGGTAACCTTGACAGTTTTTGGTCCTGGTGGAACATATACAACAACAAGACCTGATTTGATAAAGGTACTTAAACCCATGTATGTACAGTTTCATGCCACACCGAATTCTGGAACAATACCCCTTTCAACATCTTTTTCAGACATGTCCATTGGACCAGAAATATCGTATTGGGAATGGGATTTTGGCGATGGTTCAAGCTATACATCTACAACAGTATCTACTGTAAATCATACATATACTTCAGCTGGAAACTATACTGTCTCTTTAACAGTAAAATCAGATATTTTTACCTATAGCAGTGTTCGTTCCAATTATATTCGTGCCATTGGACGCGCCATATCTGGAAGGATTACAGGAAGTGATGGTGCAGATGATTTGAGTGGATATCTTGTTGAAATACAGAGCAGTGATAATGTTGAAGGTGCAAATACATATACCTTTACAGATGAAAATGGATACTATGAACTGAATAATCTGCCCGCACTGGATAATTATATTCTGTCTGTATGGCCGCCAACAGGTTCAGATACCTATGTATACCAATACTATGGTGGCACAGAAACAATGAATTTATCCACCTTGATATCTACACTGGATGAAAACCAAACAATTAATATTCAACTGGAAAAAGCACCAAAAGATATCATTAAAGGTCAGATTTTCGATAAGAATAATAATGGTATTGCTGGAATTGCTGTTGATGCTTTTTCTGACAGCATTGAATCTGGCAATTTTGCCATTACTGATGATTCTGGAAACTACACGATTACAGCTTTAAAACCTGCAACTGATTATATCGTATCTGTCTGGTCTGATACCTATCTGTCAGATTTTTATTATGCATTACCAGATAGTACTGTATTTAGAGAAAATGCGCTTATGGTGGAATCTTCTGAGTCTTTTTCAGAAAATATTACCATTACAATTAAACTCACCGGCACGATTTCCGGACAGGTGACATTAGAAAATGGCACACCATTACCAGATGTCTGGATCAGCGCATGGTCTGATGAAGAAAATACAGGAAATTCAGCATTAACCAATGAAAATGGTTTTTATACAATCAATGGATTGGAAGATACTTTGTACTATGTGGAATATTTTCCGGATGATTATCCTTATCAGGTTTTTCCAAAGGCAAGCTTAAGAAGTTTTGCATCAAAGGTGGGTGTAAACGAATCCAATATTAACTTTGAATTAAAAACTGGCAGTTCAATTTCTGGAACCATTATTGATAAAGATACCCGACAGCGTTTATCAGGCGTGACAGTTTATGCATGGTCAACATCAAATAATCAAGACAGCACTGCCCAGACTGATATCAATGGTAATTACACAATCACCAATATACCTATTGCAACAGATTATTATGTTATGGCAGATGCCGGCAACTATCCATTACAATATTTCGATGAAAAGCAGTACCCAAGAGATGCACAGCTTGTGGATATAACATATGGAAATGTTGACAATATCGATTTTGCATTGGATAAAGGCCCGACAATAAAAGGTTTTGTTTATATTAATAATACCTTTACACCGGCGCCATCTGACATTTGGGTAAATGTGTCTTCACGCCAGCAAGGTATCGGACAAGAAATGCCGACTGATGAAAATGGTATGTTTGAAATAACAGGTCTGGTTGATTCTGATGACTATATTATTTCTATCTGGTCTGAGGGTGACTATCTGGCTGCTTTCTATCATGAAAATGGCACTGTCTATAAATATTCAGATGCCGGGCATGTGTCGCCATCTGATGATAATTTTAGAAATATTGTTTTAGTCAGGGGCCTGTCAATCCAGGGAACTGTTGATGCTGCACATGATAGCAATGCCAGCATTTTTGTTGAAGCCTGGTCACAAGCAAGACATTGTTATGGTTATACACAAGTCAGTGGACTTCTTAACAGCGGCATAAACTATAAAATTACAGGGCTTGTTCCGGGATCATATCAAGTGACTGCTAAAAGCGATGATTTTATTGAGCGTGTTCAGACAGTTTCAATAAGCAATACAAATCTTATTGGAATCAATTTTACCCTTATCCAACCTGAATTCAGTATTAATGGTAAGATAAAAGGCCTGGCGCCAGAAAAAACTGTTCAAATTAAAGCATGGTCAGATGCTGCAAGCTTTGGTGGAAAAACAGTTATCATCGGAAATGGTGGGGATATGGTTTATTCAATATCTGGTCTTAAGCCTGCAAATGATTATCGTCTGGAATTGACATCACCCGATTACCCCACACAGGTGTATAATGGCCAGACCGAATGGATTTATGGCGATTATGTTGATATTTCTGCCTTCGACGTTTCTGATATTGATTTTGAACTTCCAGAATTGACTGTTTCTATTTCAGGAACAATCACATTCAACAATGGAACACCGGGTGATAAAGCATATATTGACGCATGGAATAGTTCAATGGATTCGGGAAAAACATTGGATGTTATTTTTCAGGGCGTCAATCCTGTTTCTTATCAAATTGATGGTTTAAACCAGGACAATTATATTGTTTCTGTGTATTCTAATAAATATCAGATCCAATACTACTCAAATGCTTCATTAAGAGAAAATGCAACTGTCGTGAATTTAAATCAGTCTTCACAAACAGGAATTGACTTTTCTCTGGTACAAGGGGCTTCTATCAAAGGAAGGGTAACAGATGCGCACGAACAGCCAGCACAAAATATTCTTGTTGAAATTGTTTCGCCTTCAAAGGTCATCTGGAAAGGTACACAAACTGATGAATCAGGCTTTTATGTGATTGAAGGCTTAGATCCTGCACTTGATTATATTCTGTCTGCATCAGAACCCGGGGATTCACCTTTTTATTTCAACAAAAATGGATCGGTGAAATCCATAGAAAAATCAGAACGAATTCAACTTGGACAGGGTGAAATCAAAACTGGCTATGACATACAATTACGAGAAGGTGAATTTATCAGCGGCACCATTCGTGATAGTTATGGAAGAGGCATTTCTGGGATTGCTGTTGATGCATATTCTTCAATGAATAAATCCGGTAACAGTACATTCAGCCAGGAAGGCGGACGATATCATATTATTGGACTGGTTGCTTCAAAAGATTATGTAGTCACTGTCATACCTTCATCAACACAGTCATATATGCCAACATTCAGATCAAATGTCAGATCAGGATCGTCTGGCGTTGATTTTGTTTTAAGAGAAGGTTTCACCTTACAGGGTGTCGTCACATCACAATCAGATGGCACGCCTCTCAAACATGTATTAATTGAAGTTTTGTCTGAACGAATGGAATTTTATGATCACGTGAAAACAAATCGATTTGGGGAATATACAATTAAAGGTCTTCCGGAGTCAGATGATTATGTGATAATGGCAACACCGCCTAAAAAAACAGACGATTTATTTTTAAGTCAGAGTATGTATAATCAATTCATTAATTCTAACACGTATTTAAATATTTCTTTGATGCCAGCAGGAAAAATTGATGGAAACGTTTATGATAGCAATAATAATCCAATTTCAAATGTTACGATTACTGCTTTTTCAAGTGAACAAAATTCCTTAAAAATAGCTACAACGAACCATCAAGGGTATTATGAATTATTGAATATACCTCAAGCGCAAGATTATGTGATAACTGCAATTCCACCAGAATCTTCCGGTTTTGGTGAAATGAAAAAACATGGTGTTTCTACAGGCCAGCACATTGACTTTGAGCTGAAATCAGGTGGCGAAATATCTGGAATAGTGATCAGTGACAGTGGGGTCATAAAAGGGGCGAATGTTATCTTATCATCTGTTTTCCTGAACCTGTCAAAATCGATAAAAACAGACAAAGAGGGCTTTTTCAAATTTGAGGCGCTTCCGGAATCGAAAAATGGCATCAGTGTTTCTGACTATAAATTAACTGTCAATGCCAGCGGCTATCCAAAGGAAGTTAGAAGCAATATTGCAATTGGTAGTTTTGTAATTATTAAAATGGAAAGTGGTCTACCTACTGAATTAGCCGGAACAGTTCGCGATACGAATGGGACATTGCTGCCATCAGGTTTCTCAAAAGCTGTTGTTATTTATGTTTATGATGAAAGAGGTTTTAAATATTTAAAAAGAATTAGCGCATCAAATGATGGAACTGGCGCGTTTCTCGTTAAAGGATTGACACCAAACACTACCTATAAATTATTTTTTGTTATAGGGAATTTCAATCATTACGAAAGCGCATTGTATGATACCAGTATGGTCGCTGATTTTAAATTCAGTAATTATACCTGGAATGAATAACAAGTGGATTCTCGTTTCCACGCAGAGCGCTTATCGTTATACACATCTCGATAAGAGTTCGAAAAACACTCTCGTTCCCACGCAGAGCGCTTATCGTTATACACATCTTGATAAGCATCTGAAATTGTTCGATTCCTCGTTCCCACGCTCTGCGTGGGAATGCATAATGGACGCTCTGCGTCTTCTGTGTTGTGCGACCGAGATACGAGCACAGGGGACGCAGAGCGTCCCATGTGCATTCCCACGCAGAGCGTGGGAATGAGTACTTCCAAGCTCTTACCGAGATGTGTATAACGATAAGCGCAGAGCGTGGGAACAAGTTTCCTAAATGGGGAACTTATTTTGGGAGAGTTCCTAAGGAGATCAATAACCAATGCTAAACAAAACGAATAAGTCAATATTATTTTTTGCAATCCTGTTACAAATTTTATTTGTCGGAAATGCTTTCTGCGACATGGAAGTTACGTCCTTACATGCCACAACCCATGAAATTGCGCCAAGCGGCCCATACAATCTAACATTGATTGAGATGGCTTGGAGCGTGCCAAATGGTTATACAAAAGGTCAAATATCAAAATTTGTATATATCTTCACATCATCCCATGCCGGTGATTTAACGACAGCTTCTGAAATCATGGCATATACTGACTATAATGAAAATGAAGATTTTATCAATCCTGATGATTTCCCAGGAGACAGCTTTTCCATAACGATCCCAATTGAAGATTTTTTTGATAATGCCCATCTTCAATACTGGTTTCATGTCGCAGCCATCGGAACAGGCTTTCCAGCAGCCAATGGCGATACAGTTCATGGCGGTGCATATCAAATTGATATTGAAGCGCCAATCAACCCCTATATCAAAGAAATCAATAATGCGACATCTACAGACAAGTCTGAAATAACCTTAAAAATGAGTGCTTCAAAAGGGGATGGCGGGGTTTTTTGTGTTCGCTATTGGTTTGTAAATTATGGACAGAAACCTACTGTTTGCTCTGAAAAGAACGATTTCCCTTTTGAAACAACTGAGGAATTACCAGAGTATGATCAAGGTCCTTATCCAAAAAATTATATTGTCATGGCTGAATTTGAAGATAAAGCGGGTAATATAAGCACAACAGCCTCATACCAGATTCAATATGCACCGGATTCAGGTAAAGATGCAGGTAGCCAGACTACTACAGCTAAATCCATACCAACACTGAATGAATGGGGAACAATTTTTTTATTTATGTTACTTGTTCTTTCTTCAGTGTTTGTATTGAAAAGACGACGCTGTATTTCCGATACGATTTATTAGGCTTTATGGCTTAAGGCGCAATCCCAAAAATAGGTTCGCCAAGGGCTTATGTACAAGTTAAGGGAAAAAGATCAATTTCACTCACAAGAACCAGAATCCAACCAATGTCCGAAACCAATGTATGCCTGGTGCGAGTGAAATAAGTGAAATAAGGGGACGTCTATGATTTTATGCTTTTCATAATACATGAATAATTCTGCCGGAGATTGAAACTGGCGTATGTAAAAGTTAGGGGAAAATGTCATGATAGAAATCAGTGGTGAAATTCGGCCACAGTGGTGCTGAAAAGCAGTATTATTGATCCTTTGGGCATTTCAATTGTTCTGCTGGAAACCGATTCAAATACTGGTATTTACAGAGGAACCGGTTATGTGGGTGAA
>Ga0272440_1002451_pt1 | contig 14451 bp, 10 predicted proteins | sample SSMMMBAug17_FD_192440 | JGI IMG/M metagenome (GOLD analysis project Ga0272440, IMG submission 192440) | Marine sediment archaeal communities from Little Sippewissett salt marsh, Falmouth, MA, United States - SSM-MMB-Aug17 | ecosystem: Environmental > Aquatic > Marine > Wetlands > Sediment ...
GCGAACCTTGTGTTCGCCCATCGTACATAGGAACGAAAGCGTTATTAGTTCGAGGGCGAACATAAGGTTCGCCCCTACATCGGGCTGGCACATAAGTAAATGGGGAACTTATTTTTCGAGTATTCCATAGCATTTACTCTTTCTGAAATAAGGAACTTATTATCAGAGATTTCCTTATTAATCAGTGAAATCCAGGTTCAGACAATAAGGAATAACTTTTCTCCCCTACAACCTTTGGATACGCCCTATGTTAATTTTTAACGCATTACTGGCTGGTTTCCTTCACCAGATAATCAACCCAAATATTTGCATCAAGTTCTACCTGCTGACGAGTTGACAAATTTTTTACCTGAACTTTTTGTTCATTGAATTCGTTTTCTCCGCATATCACAATAAATCGAACACCTCGGCTAATGGCATAATTGAATTGCCGCTTAAAAGTTGTATCTTCAACCAGACAAACTTCTGTCCGAATATTTGCCATCCGCAAGTCCTGAGCCATTTTTAAGTAATCGGCATCATGATCTTTGGAAATACGAATAATCATAACATCAGTCACAGTCTGCTTTTTGGAATCAATTGATTTCAAATGAGTCAATGCGGCAAATAATCGATCTACACCGATGGATGCGCCCACAGCTGGTAACTCTTTTCCAGTAAACCGGCTAACCAGGTTATTGTATCTTCCGCCAGAAAATACAGATCCAAATTGAGGTGCATCGTTTAGTTCCATCTCCATGACCGGACCGGTATAATAATCCAGTCCTCTTGCAATGGAAAAATCAATTTCAATGTGAGTTAAAGGAATTTTCATAGCGGTTAAGTAAGTGAATATTTCTTTTAGCTCGGCAATACCTGTCATGGCAATATCAATACCGCTGAACAATTTTTCGCATTCACTGATTTTTTGCTCATTGGTTCCTTTGATATCTAAAAAAGAAGCAATTTTTGAAATGGCGTCCTCAGATAGATGTGGCGCAGGATCATCAAGGGATTTCGGAGGACGAGTCAACTCTTTTAAAACTGTATTTTTTCCAATTTTATCAAGCTTATCCAGAATTCTCATAAATTCACATACGATAATTTTTTGAGAAATTGATGATCGGTCATCAATTTTGCATAAATGGGTTAGACCATTTAAAATCTTTCGATGATTAAGACGAATACGAAAATTTGAAACGTCAAGTTCATGCATGGTGAGTACCATCAGCGCAATAATTTCCGCATCAGCCATCATGGATGATGTTCCAGCAATGTCGGCATCAAACTGATAAAACTGGCGAAATCGACCATGTTGCGGATTGTCCGCTCGAAAAACTGGCCCAACGACCATACGTCGCCAGGGCAAACGAATGCCGGTTTTCGATCTGGCATCATATGGGTTGGCAGCTAAAATACGTGCAAATGGCACTGTATGATCAAATGGCAATGCCAGTGGTTCATCATCTTCAACTGTTTGTTTGATGTGAAATATATTTTTGCCGGTATCGCTGGTTTCACCGGATAGAATTTTTTTAAATTCAATACGCGGCGTTTCTATTGGATCAAAGCCGAACCGCCGGAAAACATTCTCAATGGTTTGCAACATTTTTTCTCTGGCAAGATAATCTGCCGGTAAAAAATCAAGAAAACCACCCGGTCTTTCTGGCTTGACAATATATTCAGACATTTTTTTCTCCTTTTTCACGAGGATTTTTTTTGATTATTGTTATTTGTTCCTTAATTATGTGATCAATATATCAAACGATGCTAAAAACATAAATAAAAAACCATAAAAAAGCGGAGCAAACTTATGCAAAATGATCAAACTGTTCCACTAAAACAATCCATTGTGACACGCCTTTTAAAAATAACATTTGCTATATATTTCGCAGTCACGCTAACAGTGACGCTTATTCACATGGGCGTTGAATACTATTACGCCAAAAAGGAAGTCTTGAATGAATTAAAAATACTGCAAAAAACATTTGAACCAGGGCTGGAGGATGCGATCTGGACATTGGATCTCGAGCGTCTGGATTCAATTCTAAAGGGAATGCTGGAACATCCAGTTATTATCGGTGTAAAAGCCATTGATGAAGAAGATGTTGGAATATTTGGGGCTGCAGGAATGTTTATGGGGGCCGATGGCGAATATATTCAGACTGACTCGCAAGGAAACTATGAAACAATAGATTCTCAAAAGACCATATTTGCATCGTTATTCTGGCACGGGTTTGATTTATCCCATGTCAACGACCGCAACCGACGAATTCGACTGGGCAAGGTAATTATTTATTCCAGCAACTCTGTTGTTTTGGGAAAGGTTAAACTCGGCTATATTTTTTTAGTTGTGAATGCAATTATAAAAACAATTGCGCTGTGGGTGCTCTTTTTATTTGTCGGTCGGGTTCATCTAGGACGTCCTTTGAGCCAGTTTATTGCTGCAATAAAACAAATTGATTGGAAAAATATGGCAGAATATCGCATTCAGGTGTACAGCAGCGGCCAAAATGAAATTCGATTGCTTGAAGATGCTTTTAACACAATGATTACTAAACTTCATATGACCATGAATGAATTTAAGCGAGCTGAAGAAGAAGTTCACGCACTCAATGAAAAACTTGAGCAACGTGTTATTGAAAGAACTGCAAAACTCACAGAAGCAAATATGCGCCTGAAAATTGAAGAATCCAGAGCAAAAAAACTGTTGAGCATGAATCAAATGATCAGAGAACCTGTGATAGCATTAATTCATTATGCCCTGGAATCCAGTGTTCAGCACAGCAATAGTGAAATGGGCTTTGTTGCTTTTTTTGATAGTATGGAAGATGTGGATCATGTTTATGTCTGGTCTCAAATTGATGGTCATATCGACTGTGAAAATCACAGTCAATTGATGTTTCCAAATACGCAATCTCAACAATGGCGAGAAATTATCCTGAGCCGAACAAATAAGATCGACAATGATGTTCAAAATATTTTCTATCCAAGCATCAAAAATTCCAATGTTATTCCAATTGTACGTCAATTGATAGTACCACTTGTTCAGGAATCATCATTGATTTTACTGGTTGGTGTGGCCAATAAAACTGAAGACTACACCTATTACGATGCCTATCAACTGACATTGTTGATGCAAGGGCTTGTTACAATCATGCAAAAAAAACGTGCAGATGAAAAAATTCTGGAAATCAACAAAGACCTTGAACAAAAAACAAAGGCGTTGAAAGCATCATTAAACGTTATTCAGCAGACACAAAACCAACTTGTGGAATCAGAAAAAATGGCGTCTTTGGGCGAATTGGTTGCAGGGGTCGCACATGAAATCAATACCCCAATTGGTCTGGCTGTAACAGAATCCTCATTTATGGAATATAAAACATCAGAACTGGCCAAAAAATATCGTACAGGTAAAATGAAACGTTCCGACCTTGAAAAATATATCAAAACAGTTACCGAAGCCTCAGTGGGTATTTTAAAAAATCTCAATCGGGCCGCTAATCTAATTCAGAATTTTAAACAGGTCGCTGTGGATCAATCCAGCGAACAGAAACGACAAATTAATGTCAATCAGTATTTGAATGAAATCCTGGTCAGTTTACGTCCAAAATATAAACGAACAATGCATAAGATTACTGTTAACTGTCCTGATGATATAGATATTGTGACGTATCCCGGGGCATTTTATCAGGTAATTTCAAATTTGATAATGAATTCACTTATTCATGGCTTTGAAAATATTGACAAAGGGGAAATGGTATTTAATATTTCATTGCAGGCATCAAATATTTTCATCAATTATTCCGATAATGGCAAAGGTATTGATCCTGATCATATTTCCAAAATTTTCGATCCATTTTTTACCACAAAGCGAGGTAAAGGTGGTACAGGATTGGGCCTTCATATTGTTTACAATCTTGTGGTCCAAAATTTAAAAGGTAAAATCACCTGCTCCAGCGAAGTGGGTAAAGGATGTCTTTTTTTGATTACATTGCCTGTGAAAATATAACATAGGAATGCTCTGAAAATAACATGCTCATTTTCTTGATCGTACAAAAAAATAAGGTAGCGTAGAGACGTAGCATGCTACGTCTCTACAGTACAATTACCTTAAAACAAACAATATCAATAATGGGGAAGTTCTTTTCATCGCATTCCATAATTAATTTTCAATTCAAGGAGGCACACGATGAATTCCTTCAAAGTTTTTTTGTACATAACAATTGGACTCATATTTGCAAGTTTCGTTCATTCAACAGATCCCCCCTTATTTCCAAATAATCAATTATTTGAAACTGGTGAATTTACGCAGGCGTTGCCCCAAATTACCTGTGATGTTGATGATTTTCGTTTTTCTCAGGTACTTGAAGGTATTATTGTTACTCACACCTATAAAGTAAAAAACAGTGGTGATGCCTTATTGCAAATTTTGAAAGTGAAAACAGGATGCGGCTGTTCGACAGTCAGCTATGATAATGAAATATTACCTGGTAAATCTGGTAATATAACACTAAGAATCAATACAGATGGTTATGGGGGAAAACAATATAACGAAATAATTCATGTCATGACCAATGATCCCAACACACCTGATTTCAAGTTGACTGCAAGCGGACCAGTAGCGTCATTAGCAATTTTTTCACCCAAAGGTGTCAGTTTCAAGGGAAAATGTACATCATTACATGAAGCATTGGTTACAATTACACCCAATAATGACTATTCATTTGAAATCACCGGAATCAATTTGGGAAATCTAAAAGATAAAATCGCATGCACGTTAACCAAAAAGGAAAGCGCTTACGTTTTGTCTGTTCTAAATCAAATGAAAACGCCGGGGCGATATTGGGGCAAAATAATTCTGAACACAGATCATCAAACAAAAAAACAGCTTGATTTATGGGTTTCGGCAAATTTAAAATAATTGTGGAGTTATAAATATGATTGTCATATGTGATAATTGCCAAAAAAAATATCGCCTGGATGACAAAAAAATTTCGGCAAAAGGAACAAAGGTTAAATGTTCTAATTGTAATAATATTTTTACAGTTTTACCCCCAACAGGAAATTCACAGCCAACAATAAAAAACGAATCACAACCAAAGACAACTGAAACACCACAAAAAATAAAAGAATCAGATACAAAAACTGAAATCGGTTTTGTAAAAACTGAAATAAAAAATCTGCCAAAATTTGCGGAATGGGATAATGATATCATTGTTGTAATCATACCTGGAGATACATTGGATGCCTCCAACTGCTCGGAATTCAAAGATGCGATTCATTGCATTCTTGAAACGCCGAATAAAGTCATATTTAGTATGGAAAACATTCAGTTTGTGGACAGCTCGGGTTGCGGCACTTTAAATGCATGTATCAGACGAATTAAAACGCATGGCGGCGATATAAAAATTTGTAATGTACTGGATCAGGTCGGGGCTATTTTTCGGCTGATAAAATTGGATCGTGTCTTTCATATCTGTGATACCCTTGAGGAAGCAGTTCGTGCATATACATCAATGATGGATTGATATGAACGCATTTCCAAAAAGTCGGACATTTATTTTCTTAGCACTGAAAGGGCGGCAAAATACCAGCCCTGGGTAAAAATCAAGCAATGCTGTAGCCCTGAAAGGGTGTTACATATTATTTTGTTTGATCTGTCTATTCATTGTATGATTCCGAACATCCCCTGTTTTCTCTCTCTTAGGAATGCTCTGAAAATAAGTTCCTCATTTCTGAAAGAGTCAATTCTATTCATCTTATTCAGCGTAATCCAGGTTCAAAAATAGGAATTCAATATATTAAATGGGGAACTTATTTTCCGAGAATTCCTTAGGAATGCTTTAATTCCTCCCATACCACCAGGGACCATTAAATCGAGAATACCAGTCTTGCAAACTCGGTATTGATATCTATTAAGTCACCTTGATCACAGAATAGTCGTCAGGAAAACAGTATTGTAAAATATCCCTATAACAAATTGATATTGTTGATGTTATTCTCGAAACAAATGAGTTGACTTAAATTATAAAATAAGGTATATTTAAACAATTTTGGCATAAAATGATTGATAACAAAACGAAAGAATGACCTCAAATATGAGGAAGAGAAAATAAGGAGAAGCAACCATGAATTATCCTGTTTGGGAATTGTACGCATCAGGAGGCGGACTGTTCATTGCAGTGATTGCTGTGTTACATGTGTATATTGCACATTTTGCAGTTGGCGGTGGACTGTATCTTGTATTATGCGAATATAAAGCCAATCGGGACAATAATGAAGATCTTATTTCATACCTGAAAATCCATGCGCGATTTTTTATGTTGCTGACAATGGTTATGGGTAGTGTTACAGGCGTTGGTATATGGTTTACCATGTCTTTACTCAGCCCTGAAGCAACATCAGTGTTGATTCAGCAATTTGTTTTTGCCTGGGCAACTGAATGGGTCTTTTTTACCGGTGAAATTGTTGCCCTGTTTATTTATTATTATACATTCAATAAACTTGATAATCAGGCACATTTACGTATCGGATGGATTTACTTTGCGTTTGCCTGGTTATCGTTATTTGTTGTCAATGGCATTATTTCTTTTATGCTGACACCAGGCCAGTGGTTGGAGACTGGTAATTTCTGGCATGGTTTTTTCAACCCGAGCTTTGTGCCATCATTGTTATTTCGAACCGCTCTGACACTCGTATTTGCGGGTATTTTTGGTTTGTTGACAGCTATAAATATTGAAAAAGAATCCCTTTATGAGGATCAAATTCGCTACTGTGGCAAATGGATACTTTCTGGATTGGTTACACTTCCCATATTTTCACATTTTTACTTTCATTCCTTGCCAGCGCAATCAGCGGCGTTGATTCGGGGGGCATCACCAGAAATGCAACCTGTTGTTGTATTATTTCTCATTTTATTTGTAATGATTATGGCATGCGGTGGTCTGTTATTGTTTCAATTATCATATCAAACTAAAAAGATACTGGCATATAGTCTTTTAATCATGGGATTGATCTACATGGGCAGCTTTGAATGGATTCGAGAGGCATCACGAAAACCTTATATCATTAACAACTATCTGTATGCCAATCAAATATATGAAGCGAATACAAAACAAATCCAGGAACAAGGTCTATTGAAAACTGCCAAATGGATAAAACATAAAACCATAACGTCAGAAAATACACTTGAGGCCGGGCATGATTTGTTTTTTCTTGCCTGTTCCAGTTGCCATTCTGTAGGTGGCCCCATGAATGATATTTTAAAACTGACCCACAAATATGGCATTACAGGTATTGAAGCACTGTTAACAGGACAGGGCAAAATAGGATCATATATGCCCCGATTTTTTGGCACAGATCAAGAACGATCTGCATTGGCAAAATACATTGTCAAAGGGCTTCATCAAAAAATATCAACAGAGAAATCAGAGCCTGCCATGTTGACATTACCGGTAATATCTTCAGATACAAATATATTTGATCAATACATATTGCTTGCATGGCCCACCAAAGGAATGCATTTGCACGCAGATTGCAATGGGCAATTTATTTTGGGTAAACCTGCGGGAACAATTCAAGCTCAGCTTATTCGTCGGGGGGAAATACCAGAACATGTTATGGGGGAAATAACAATGCAATACACATGTGCATCTCAAAACATTTCTGGCGAAATGATATATGATGATATTTCCATGACATATGTGGCAACAAATGTCGAATTATCAGACATTGATCCTGAAAAAAATCGTTACAACCCCTATCCACTAATCACAATTGAAGCCCGAAGCAAGAAAAACAATGAATGTCTGGCAAGAACACAAATTGTTTTTGCTGTTTCAAGCGCTATGGGGTGTAAAAACTGTCATGGCGGAAAATGGAAAAATCATGATCAGGCAGGTGTTTCAAAAGCAACTGCATATGATATTTTGCAAACGCATGATCGAATCAATCAAACAGGGTTAACAAATGATTTATGCAATGGTAAAGCCATTGCCTGTCGTGAATGTCATCAATCAACAGAAAAAGAATCAAAATCACAAATGCTAAGCCTATCATCAGCAATTCATGGCTTTCATGCGAATTACATTGATGATAAAACGCAAAATGCCTGTTTAAATTGTCATGCGGCACATAATGGAAAATCATTATGCTATCGGGGCCTTCATGTAGATATGGGATTGACCTGTATTGATTGTCATGGCAATTTGACAGAACATGCTCTCGCATTGCTTGTTCATGAAAAAAACAAAGGAAATGCATCATCAATGCGATATATGAAATATTTAGAACCCGACCAGGTAGAAAATATTGCGCATATTCAGCCAAGAGAATCCTGGATACAAGAACCAGGCTGTCTTGCGTGTCATGTAGATTATGAAGCACCTGAAACAACATCAGCATACAATAAATGGACAGAATCTGCTGAAAAATTATTTCGCAATCAATCAGGTGATGCGGGCATCCGATGTGTTGCCTGTCATGGTACTCCCCATGCGCTATATCCTGCAACAAATATCCTTGATACCAATAGAGATAATATACAAGCATTGCAATATCAAAAAAAGGCAGGCCCAATTGGTGGAAATAAAGAATGTCGTGCATGTCATATGATTCGTATGACTGATAATTATCATCACAATAACATGGTGAAGTGATTTGGAGGATTTTTATATGTACGCCGCGACGAAAACAAAACGTTCGGATCGTTTCAGATACTTACCGAGATCACCAAAAAGCAAGGATGGCGAAAGGAACTACAGTTGTATCAACTACAATAAATGCCTTACTGAAGCTGCAATCAATAATCTAACGTTTGATTGCAGCAATTGCGAAGATATGATTGAGCAGAGCTTCAATGATTTACTCAAACAAGAAAGAGGTCCAGGAAAAGATGTACGTCCAATCATCCCCCAAAAACGTTCACAAAAAACAAATAAGTTTACTTCCTCAGAGATCGTCTGACTCTCTCCCGAAAATTTAAAAAAATGGGTGTTTTGTCCAGTCCGGTCGCTTCACGTATTTGATTCATTAAGTAGCGATGATATGAAAAATGCACTGCTTTTGGATAATTTACGAAAGATACAAAGGTAGGCGGCGCATTACTGACCTGTGTGGTATACATAAATTTGATGGGTCGGCCTCGGTGTAATGGCGGCGTATTTTTTTGGATGGCCTGCTCTATGATCCGATTGATTTGTGATGTGCCGATTTCAAAAATATATTGATTGTAAACTGTTTGAATGAGTGGAAACATTTTTTTTACGCGTTGACCGGTCTTTGCAGAAATTGTAATAATTGGCGCAAATTGAAGAAAGCGGGATTCATAACGTAGTTTTTCAGTAAATTTATTCAGGATATTTTTTTGTTTTTCAATCAAATCCCATTTGTTGAGAACAAATAAAGAGGCACATTTTCTTTCATGCGCGTATCCGGCAATGCGGATGTCCTGCTCGGTGATGCCATCATAAGCATCCAGCACAATAAGAGCAAGATCACATCGATCCAGACTATTTAACGCTTTGATAATAGAAAATTTTTCAATTTTTTGACTGACCTTTTTTTTGCGTCTGATCCCTGCGGTATCAATTAAAACATAAGGATTTCCATTGATTTCATAATATGTATCAATGGCATCACGTGTTGTTCCGGGGATATCGCTAACCATCACACGCTCTTGACCAAGTATACAATTCACCAATGATGATTTCCCCACATTGGGACGTCCAACTACTGCCAGTCGAATGCCCCTGTCTTTTGCTATGGATTCATTTTTAGGCAATAATCCAACAAGTTCATCCATTAAATCCCGAAAACCATACCCATGTTCCGCAGAAATGGGGAAAAGTCGATCTATGCCAGCCTGATAAAACTCCAGGCATTTGTCTTCATGTTCAATACCATCTATTTTGTTTACAGCAAATAGAACAGGGCGATTGATATCACGAAGCAACTGAACAATATCGTTATCAAAAGGGGATAGCCCAAATTTACCATCAAAAACAACAAGAATGACATCTGCCTGATCTTTGGCAATAATAGCCTGTTGATGAATTTCTTCAACAAAGCCTTCATGGGTTGTATCAAACATGCCGCCAGTGTCGATAACTGTCAAATGCTTGCCATCATAGGTAGCATCCTTGAATATGCGATCACGTGTCACGCCAGGCATATTATCCACAATAGATTGACGACTTCGTGTCATACGATTGAACAATGTTGACTTTCCAACGTTGGAACGTCCGATAATTGCAATTTTTGGATTCATGTGCGCCTTATTTGTTAAAATAATTTTCGATTATTTGAAATATGTTCGATTAATGCGGAGGATTCGATTTCCAGATTTTGAAGCAATCGAACCGCATCATTTCGTTCATTTTTTCCCTTGCCAACCAGAGTTACCATTTCTGACAAATCGGTAGTCAGCACCTGAAAGCGGTCCATCATTTTTTCATACAATTCATGGGTTGCAACAGCGACCAGTTTGAAAAGATACTGATATTTCAAATTTTCTCGAACATCCTTGAAATGATCATTAATGGAATTCAAGATTTCCCGCTTCATGGGGCGAATACTTCTTTTAAGGGCTTTAACCTTATATTCCTTGTTCGCTGCCGGTTTCTTAAATATTTTTTTTATCCATCGAACAATACCCAATGCACCCAAATTGACCAGTGCTTCAGTCCGAATACGCGCGCTGTAGTTCATGGATGTCAATAATGAGGGGATCTGTAATTTGTCATTGGTTTTAATGGTTTCCAGATCAACAGCTTCCATTTGCATCAAAGGTTCATCATGGATCACGATGCCAAATTCTTTTACAGCAATTCCATAATCCTTTATGGCATCCTGTACCATGATATCATAAGATTTACCGATACGATTCAAGAATGCCTTGATTGATTTTTCTGAATTGACAACAAAACGATGTAGTTCCGGGTTGATTTGCTCTGTCATGAAAATATCCAGATGGTTTTTAAAATCCTGAAAAGCTGCATACAGGGCTTTTGAAAAAACACCATCACTGAGTTGGGAATCATATTTTTGTGGATCAACTGCATATTGCTGAATAAAGTTTTGGATATCAATCATGAGAGGGCCATATTTACAATCAAAAAAATGATCCACATCATGTGCCAATTCCTGTCTGGTTTTCTGCATGGCACCATCAAGGGTTTCTTTGACCATTTTTCGGATTTGTTTCATATTGTGCTGTTGTTCCTCAATTTTTATGATAATACGTTCGGCCTCTGTACGATCTTTTTTTAAGATATCCTGATGAATACGTGTTAAATCATAAAGACCATGTGCTATGACCGCCTGTCGTTCAATATTGCTTTTTAGCAATAGCTTAAATCGTTGATATGTCAGTCGATCATTAAGTATTTGACTGAATTTTTGTGATTGGGATTGTGATAGACGATACAATTCTTTATCTGCCTGCCATTGTTTGAGGCGTTGGCGATCTCTGGAAGATAACATTTTTCGATTATCATCAAACAAATTCATCAGGGCTGAAAATGCGTAAATTTCAGGATGTGGGCACATGACAGATAGATCGTCAGTAATTTTTTCAATAATTTGATTTAAATCTGTTATGTGCTCATGTTCAGACAAATCGCAATTCACAACAAACAAAACATGATCCATAATGCCCATTTTCTGAATCATGGATAAAAACCGGATATCTGCCTGACGAATACCTGTACGACTGCTGATCACATAGAGCAATAAATGGGCTTTGAGCAAGTAATCCTGAATCATGGCAATATGCATGGGATTGGGAGAGTCACTACCCTGGCAATCTGCAAATTCGATATTGCCAGTGGCGGTATCTTCTGCAATCAGTTGGATTTCTATATCTTTAACATATACAGCAAGGCTTTGATCCCCAACAAATTTTTGATGTTCAGAAAACTGTTTGCTGTCAAAAATATGGGGGGTTGAATAATCGGTAAGCATGGGGGAAATACGTTCATAGCCTTTTAAATACGACTCTAAAAGCACTGTGTTTTGACTTCGTGAATCTTTTTCAATGCGTTTATCAGCAGATAAATTATGCAATGCCTGATTCAATGTCTGTCTGTCTTGTTCACTTAGAATATCAAACTGACCATCATCAGATTGCCAGTTTGCATCCGGAAAGAGAACAAGCGCCTGCCTGATTTCTGTGTTAATTTCATTGAGATTTTTCATGATCAACGTGGCTTTTAAACAATCGCCAGTCCGAATGCGCGTAACAATGGATGTTACCACGCCAGCACCACGTTTTAAATAATCGCCATGAAATAAAGAGTTGGTGAAGGTGCTTTTCCCCGATTTGATGGCACCAATCACAGCCACACGAACCAGTTCTTCAGCAAGCTGTCGATCAATGCTTTGCAGGGTGTTTTCCCATTGCTTGAAGCGCAGCTCAGACATGCTTGGAATGGCCTTTGTCTTTTCGACAAGGGAATATAGGGTCTGATTGATTTCAGTCAGACGAGTTTTAAGTTGGTGATAATTTATTTCCATTTAATTCATTTTGATAAAAATTAATTTAATAAATAAAAAAGGTTTGGGATACAATCTATTTCTCCAATATTACCTTTGGTGAATTCAACACTTTAAAATACTAATTAAATCGTATTTTAGAGGGTTGATTCAAAATGCTTATATATTGCTATTTGTTCGTCCTCTTTTAGAATCAGAATTTTCAAAATTACATATCAATAACGAGCGATAAACACCACTAATTTTTTTTAATTCTGGAAATTCAATTAATTCTAAAAATATTGATTCTAACAAGGACTAACAATTATTGAGTTCGATTGCGACCCAAAAAAAACATTATAATCAGGAAAAATAAATTTAACATAAGTAAGTTTTGCGATTATTTTTTGCAAATTATATCTGGTGAATTCAACACTTTAATGTTTCTTCCTTCATGCGCAAAAACGAATAAATTGTACTTTTTCGCTTCCTCAATGGACTTAGCAGGAAGAATTTTTCCAGCAATAGCCCCATAAACAGTTAAATGTTGGTTCTGAGGATACAATATTTTATAATTGGACATTTTTTTTAGCACTTTTTTGACATCCCTGGGATGAAATTTATATTTAACTTCAGTAATCATAACTGATTCAGTATTTGACATAATGATGTCAAATTCATCTTGAATGCCATTACATTGTCGTTGAGTATTGCGATCTATTGAATGAAACTGGATATTGTCAATACGCATCGTTTGGGCCAGACTTTTGAAAAATTCTTCCTCGATAGCTTCTCCCTGATTATTGCCCATTCCGCCAACCATTTCTTTTAAACTGTTAATGCTTTTATTGGTTTTATCAACCAATTGTTCTGTCTTTTTTAAGCGCTTATCAGTATCTTTCATTTGTCTGTCAGTCTCTTTCAAGCGCCTGTCAGTATCTTTCCCTGCTTCTATTAATTCTTGAAGCAATTTCAATATGGTCTCGTAGTCTGTTTTCTTATTTTCATTCATGATAATCCCCATGCTTTTGTAGTAACTATTTTAAAATACTAATTAAATCGTATTTTAGAGGGTTGATTCAAATGCTTATATATTGCTATTTGTTCGTCCTCTTTTAGAGTCAGTATTTTTCAAAATTATATCAATAGCGAGCGATAAACACCACTAAGGAAATTTCTGATAATAAGTTCCCCATTTCAGAAAGAGTAAATGCTATTCTTTTTTGAACCAGGATTACACTGAAGAGGATGAATAAGATGAAATGAGACACTTTTAATTCATCTTATTCATCTTCTTCAGCGTAATCCTGGTTCAAAAAAAAGGAATGCAATTTATTAAATGAGGAACTTATTATCAGAGATTTCCTAAGGAATACTTAAATAATAAGTTCCTCATTTCTGAAAGAGTCAATTCTATTCATTTTCTTCAGCGTAATCCAGGTTCAAAAACTCATGTTCGACAGTGGTAGGTTCACGAAATTTATCAAACGTAATAGTAGTAACAGATTATAGATATGATGAATATTTGTGTGGTGCCTACAAACCTAGGAGGGTATTTCAATTTTTTTGAACATGCGAGGAGGCTTGATTTTTAATTTTTTTAATATGTTACGCTGTTTATTGTTTAGTTCTGTGTATCGTAGAATACGAGATTTTTGATGGACAAATTCTCCTATATGAAATCTTTCCATTTCTGAAAGAATTTTTGGCCAAGTTAAGCCAGTCTTACTCTCAGCAATACGAACAAACATAAGAGCAAGCCAACACAACATTGTTGAATCCTTTTACATTCTTTTTTAAATAACCAAAACCTCCTCTGCAAAAGCATGCACCCACAATATATGGCTGTTTCGATGTTTTTATAATTTTTTTGATAAGTAACCAACCATAAGTTTTCGGGTAGATAAAAGTTTTCGCCGAGTAGCTCTATAAAAGACAATAATCGTAAAATTAAAATGAACGATTTCGGCAATTGCAAGAACAGCGTAGGGCTAAAGC
>Ga0272440_1002452_pt1 | contig 14446 bp, 8 predicted proteins | sample SSMMMBAug17_FD_192440 | JGI IMG/M metagenome (GOLD analysis project Ga0272440, IMG submission 192440) | Marine sediment archaeal communities from Little Sippewissett salt marsh, Falmouth, MA, United States - SSM-MMB-Aug17 | ecosystem: Environmental > Aquatic > Marine > Wetlands > Sediment ...
ACGCTGTTCTTGCAATTGTCGAAATCGTTCATTTTAATTTGACGATTATTTTATTTTATAGACCTACTCGGCGAATACTTCTTTATACCCGAAAATTTATGACCGCTTACTTATTTCATCTTATTCATCTTCTTCAGTGTAATCCTGGTTCAAAAACAAAAATGAAAAGTTTGGTACGCATATGCTTGATTTTATATTGTTGAACAGTCAAGCATTTTTAAATGGGGAACTTCTTTTCAGAGCCTTCCTAAGTATGATTCTTTTACAAAATGTTTTTTGTGCAAATAATGCGATGAAACCGAATCATAGTCCATCATGATCATCAGATGAATCATAGTTCAGACAATTGACTTTGACTCGTTGGTTGTCTGAACTGTGATTCAGCAGTAGTTTGTTAATCCTCTAGTCTCAGATGCAAAAAAAAGAGGAATTGCTATCAATCAGGTAATAAAAATAAATATTGACATAGAATTATTTTCATGCCAATATTAGGTTGGTTGACCAATCAAATATATAAATAAATGTCCGACTTCTTGATTTTGAACGATCAAGAAAAATGCGTATGTTATTTTCAGAGCATTCCTAAGTGATAAAGATTACATCAAAATTAAGAAGAAGAATATTACGAGGGTTGATGTTCGCAAAGAAATAAAGATATTAAAAGATAAATGAAGGAGATTAATTATGGTTCAAACCGCATACGCCTCTGTTTCAAATGAGGATCGCAATTTGATTTTACGTCGTTTTGGAAAACATATTTCGCAAGGTCAGGTTAGATTTTTAACAGCGGGTCATTTAGATATTTTTGAAGGAGAGCGAAATGGTATTGGATTTAAAGAAACTATAAGCGGAAAAACTTATATCGACGCGTTTTCATCTGCAGGATGTTTTAATACAGGTCGTAGAAACCAGGAAATCATATCTGCTTTAGGCAAAACTTTTGAGGTCTATGACATGGGAAGTACCCAATTTCTTTCACGTCCAAAAATTGAGTTTGCGCGAAAACTCGTGGATTTATCTCCTGGAGACTTGAATCGTGTCTTTTTTGCGGGAAGTGGCGCTGACGCTATTGAAGGCGCTATTAAACTTGCCAGAGGAGCGACAGGTAGAAAAGGCATTATTTCGATGAAAGATGCTTACCATGGCCATTCCGGATTTAGCTTATCCGCAGGTGGAAAAGATCACTACAAAGAACTATTTACGCCACTTATGCCTGACTTTTATTTTGCGAAATTTGGTAACATCCATTCTGTCAAACAACTTGCATCCAATCAAATTGCGGCCATTATTCTAGAAACGATTCAAGGCGAGGGCGGGATTCACATCGCCTCTAATGAATACCTTAAAAAATTACGTGAGATATGTGATCAGTTTGGCATTCTTCTTATTTTTGATGAAGTTCAAACCGGTTTTGGGCGGACTGGTAAATTATGGGCTTGTGAACATTCGGGAGTGATACCTGATATGATGGTGCTGGCAAAATCAATTAGTGGTGGTATTTATCCCAATGGAGCGGTGGTTTACCGAGATATTCCTATTTTAACTGATTTTGTTGATCAACATCCTCGTTTTCATACAACCCTTGGAGGGGGGTCTGATTTGGGTTGTGAGGTATCATCAAAGGTTTTGGACTATCTGGTTGAACACCATATTTATGAAAACGCCAGAATTATGGGCAACCGATTGTTAAAAGGATTACGTAATCTTAAAAATGAACATCCAAAGATTTTAATAGATGTTAGAGGTCGAGGTCTCATGGTCGGAATAGAATATACGCATGAAATCATGGGAATGCTCATGGCAGATCTATTGGCTCGAGTTGGAGTATTCGCAGCTTATTCAGGGAACGCCCCCCAAGTGATGCGATTCCAATTGCCATTAACCATCAATGAACAGGAAATTGATCAATTCCTGATCAAAATTAAGAAAGCAATGCAGCTAATGAAGATCGCTCTGTTTTTCATACTTCCTCTGGAGAAAATACCCTTTATCAAAAAGTATCTGAGTGATCAGGGTTTTCTTATCTCAATAAGCGCAAAACTACGTAAATTAGAATTTTGGAAATAGTTTGTGCCATTGTATTTATTTTAATTAAAGGAGTAAATTATGAAAAACACATCATTAGGCCCCATAAAAAAGTTTGATAAACAGAGGTATTTATCTGAAGCTGAAAAGCTTTTTGGTAAAGGAATCGTTCATTGGTTGAGTGAAAACAGTTTGGATTTTTTAGAAGAAAAGAGAGAGGGCGTCTTCCTTTATGATGAAAATGGAAATCAGTACATTGATGGATATTCTTCTGCCGGAACTTACAACCTGGGACGAAGACACTTCAAAGTCCAAGAGTCCTTAAAAAAAGCAATCAACATAACTGATCAAGGAAATTTCATAGCTATGTCCGGGGAAAAAGCCTTACTTGCTGAAAAATTGGCTGATTTTTTTCCAAATACGATTGAAGGGTTTTTATTTTCAGTTGTTCGGGGTGAAGCGATGGATGCCGCATGCAAACTTGCCCGCGGTTTTACAGGTAGATCTGAATTAATGACTGTAGATGGTGGATGGTATGGTCAAACAGGATTTGCTTTATCCCTTTCTGAAAACGAGATTAAAAAGAAATTCGGAAATTTGATTCCTGACACGCGTACGATTCCATTTAATGATCAAAATGCCGCTTCAAAGGCCATTAGTAAAAAAACAGCGGCAGTTATTATTGAACTTATTCAAACAGAAAATGGATGCCGAGAGGTTGATCAGGCGTATCTAAAAAACATTCGTTCGCTTTGTGATACTCATGGGGTACTGCTTATCATTGATGAAACCCAGACAGGATTTGGACGAACAGGTGCAAAATTTTCCTGTGATCATTTTGATATTTTACCTGATATCATTGTATTTGGTGAAGCCATATCCAGCGGTCTGTTTCCCATGTGTGGTATGGGTTTTACATCGAGAGTTAAAAAATTCTTTGACGAACATCCCTTAATCCATATGCATACCTTTGGAGGTCATGATATAGGATGTGTTGTCGCTTCTGACACTCTTGAAATATATGAAAAAATGCAACCATGGAATAATGCCAAACATCAAGGCAAACGTTTTCGAAATATGTTGGAAAAACTAAAAACAAACTATGAACCTCTCATAAAAATACAAGGCCAGGGATTACTGCTATCACTCATTTTTAGCGCAAAGGAACAGGCACGACAATTTTGTATTCAAGCAAAAAATAATGGGGTTATCTTGCTTCAAGGAGAAGTTGAGTCGAAAAGCGTGATTATCCGTCCTCCATTGACAATTTCAGATGAAGAAATTGATATGATGACCAAGGCGATAGAGGTTGCGCTTAAAAATTTACAATTGGAAAATAAGGTGATTTTATGAAACAATGTTTATTAAAAAACGCAAACATTATTGATGGTACCGGAAAACCGGCATTTAAAGGGCATATATTGGTTAAAGGAATGCGTATTGAATCCATATTAAAGGATAATGATTTACCTTCATCAGTGGATAAGGTGATAGATGTTTCCGGCAATACAGTTTCTCCCGGATTTATTGACATGCATAGTCATTTGGATTGGGTGATGCCCCATGCAGATCACGCCGAATTAACCAAATGTTTTTTAGAACAAGGGGTTACAACTGTAGTCGCCGGAAATTGCGGCGCTTCCCCCGCTCCTTATAGAAAACATCTCGGAGAAGAATGGGCTAAGCTATTCTTATTCCCCGGATGTAGAAAATTTTATACCTCGTGGGAGTCTATGGGTGAATTTCTTGACTATCTCTCCCAAGCGAAACCCTCTCTTAATATCGCACAATTAGTTGGTCATGCCACTGTACATCATATTGCTTCTGATAAAAGACAAAAGAAATTATCATCTCGCCAGATGAAGACAAGTTTGCTTGAAGTACAAAAAGCTTTTGATGAAGGTGCTTGCGGACTCAGCTTAGGATTGGGATATGATCCCGGAATATTCATGAGTTTGAAAGAAATCGAGGCCTTTTGCAGGCTTGCGTCAAATGCAGGAAAACCGGTAGCTGTTCATTTGAAAGCTTATAGTATCTTATCACCGGCCTATTCGCCCACCTATCTCAAGTCCCATAATTTAAGGGCGCTAAACGAAATGATAAATATTGCACGGAAAACCGGTGTCAAATTACAAATTTCTCATTTATTATTCGTAGGTTTACGCAGTTGGAGGACTGTAGACTCGTTTCTTGAAATAATAGACTCCGCTAAAAAAGAAGGGATTGATATCATGTTTGATGCATTTCCCTATACCTATTTCAACACAACTGTTAATGTCGTTTTACCTTCTTGGTTTCTTGCCCGCCTTCCGAAAGCTTACAAAAATCCTTTATTATTTTTAAGGCTCTATACAGAATTATTGGTGGGATTCTCTTTGGTGGGATTCAACTTCAAGGATTTTCAGTTAATACATGATGCCACAACATCAAATACGCATGAGGGAAAAAGAATCTCTGAAATTGCCAAAGAATTGAATCTTTCTCCTTTGCGAACAATGCTTGAAATTAGTAGAAAATCCAAAGGCTGTGCGTCTATTCTTTTTCATGGAGCAAATGGTGAACCCGGAAATGAAAAGGTTCTCGATCAAATCCTTTCCCATAGTTTATGTCTTTTTGAAACCGACGCATTGATTTATAAAAAGGAATATCATAATCCTGCGGCATTAGGTACATTCCCAAAAATCTTAGGGAAATATGTCAGGGATAAAAAACTATTCTCTGCGGAAAACGCGATTAAACGAATGACTTCTCTGAGCGCTGAACGTTTCGGGCTCAAAGATCGCGGAAAAATTATACCAGGAGCGTTCGCGGATATAGTAATATGGAATCCTCATACTATAGCAGAACAACCTCCCACCGATATCAAACCTGCTGCACAGCCAAAGGGAATAAAACATGTATTTGTCAATGGTGAACAAGTTGTATGTAATGGCGTTTCTCTGATGAATAAACAAGTCGGGCAGGTGCTTCGAATATAATAAACGATAAGGCGTTTCTAAGGAATGCGATGAAAATAACTTCCCCATTATTGATATTTTTCGTTTTGAGGTAATTGTTCTGTAGAGACGTAGCTTGCTACGTCTCTACACGACCTTATTTTTTTGTACGATCAAGAAAAATGAGTATGTTATTTTCAGAGCATTCCTTAGCGTCTTCCTTTGTTTTATTACATGCTTTCAGGCGCATTCACACCAAGAAGCGTCAACCCATTGCGAATAACAGTTTGAACAGCTTTTACTAAATATAGTCGGGCGCTGGTCAGGTTTTTATCGTCAGTCAACACTCTGTTTTGATTATAATAATTATGAAACAGTGATGCCAGATGGGTTAGATAATATGTAACCCTGTGAGGTTCCAGACGTATGGCGCTTGTCATTACAGTTTCTGGAAATTCTGTCAATGATTTGATCAGGCGCAAATCATCAGGTGTATTGAGAACACTTAATGTATCACAAGCGCCATTCTTGCTTTCATCTAATGCTTTTCTTAAAATACTGGAAATCCTGGCATGAACATATTGAACATAGTAAACCGGATTATCATTTGTTTGTTTTTTGGCAAGTTCAAGATCAAAATCAAGGGGGCTATCATGGTGACGCATAAGAAATAAAAATCTACAGGCATCAGGGCCAACTTCATCAACAACATCTTTAAGGGTGACAAACTTACCCGCGCGTGTTGACATGGCAACAGGTTCACCATTCCGAAGTAAGTTGACCAATTGTACCAGGATTACATCGAATTGATCTCTTTTTTTCCCAAAGGATTCAATTGCTGCGGATAATCGCTCGATATATCCATGATGGTCTGCCCCCCAGACTTCAATGAGGCGATTAAAGCCCCGATCAAATTTATCTTTATGATACGCAATATCAGATGCAAAATACGTGTTTTGGCCATCCTTCTTACGTATTACCCGATCTTTTTCATCACCAAAGGATTCTGTCCGAAACCAGACCGCACCATCTTTATCATAAATTAAATTTTTTTCTCGTGCCCATTCAAAAGTTTTTGAAATTTTGCCGCTATCATACAGACTTTGTTCACTATACCAGTTATTAAAGGTAACGCGAAAATCTTTCAAATCGGATTTAATGCCTTCAAGAATAATATGTGCAGCTTTTGATGCACAGGTCGAGATTGCGTCATCAGCATCCAGGTTTTGTAATACGTTTTTTTCTTGTTGTGCCAGCTCCCGAATGTAATCGCCTTGATAACAGTCCTCCGGATACTCAATGGATTGTCCCATCATCTCGCAATATCTAAGATAGACAGATCGACCAAGTGTACGTATCTGGCGACCAGAATCATTGATATAGTATTCTCTTTTTACATCATAGCCACTAAAAGCCAGTATGCTTGCTATGGCGTCTCCAACAGCAGCCCCCCGACCATGTCCGATATGTAAAGGCCCTGTAGGATTTGCAGAAACAAATTCTACCAATACAGCCTCATTGTTGCCCAGATTAGAGCTACCATAGCGATCTCCCTGTTCGTGAATGTTATTTAGCATGGCTAACCAGGCATCAGGACACAGATAAAAATTTATGAATCCTGGTCCTGCGATTTCTAATTTTTCGATCAGGTGATTTGGATCATCAATATTATCCACCAGGATGCCTGCAATTTTTGCGGGTGCCATTTTTTGTATAGATGAAGACACCATTGCGATATTGGTTGAGAAATCCCCATGAGATTCCTGGCGGGGTTTCTCGATCACAGGTTGGGTTTTATTGGGTGATTTCAGGTCACCTTTTTCAAACGCTTTGTTAAAAGCAGATAGAATGATATTTTCTAGTTGTTTTTTCATTGTTCTATATCCTTATGCACGTTGAATTTCCGCACCGAGCGCATTCAAACGCTGATCGATTTTTTCATAACCACGATCAATTTGTTGAATATCATAGATTTCGCTTGTACCATTGGCGCACAATGCAGCAATCAACAATGCCATACCGGCACGTATATCCGGGCTGTTCAATTTCATACCAGTTAAATTTGATGGCCCCACGACCACTGCACGATGCGGATCGCACAAAACAATTTGTGCGCCCATGCTGATCAGTTTATCAACCCAAAACAAGCGGCTTTCAAATAATTTTTCAAATATCAAAATCGTTCCCTGACATTGAGTTGCAACAACAGTCATAATGCTTGTTAAATCTGCCGGAAATCCAGGCCAGGGGGCATCATCGATTTTTGGAATGGATTTATCCATATCGTGAATGATTTGCATTTCCTGGTCTGGCGGAATGTATAAATCCTGTCCGCGAACTTCGGCTGTTACGCCCAATCGCTTGAAAAAATGCAATATCAATCCCAGATTATCTAAGCCTGCATTCGTAATGGTTAGTTCACTTCGTGTAACCGCAGCAAGGCCAATGAGAGACCCCACTTCAATATGATCTGGCTGGATTTCATGGGTACAGGCATTCAAACTGGTCACGCCTTCAATTGTAAGAAAGTTAGAACCAATGCCTTCAATTTTTGCGCCCATGGCATTCAATAGATTGCACAATCCCTGAATATGGGGTTCACAAGCTGCATTATAAATAGTTGTTTTTCCATCAGCCACTGAAGCTGCCATGATAGCATTTTCTGTGGCCATGACACTGGCTTCATCCAAAAATATATTCGTGCCTTTAAAACCGCTGTCACATCGAAAATAAAATGTGTCGTCTTCCTGTTCAATGGTGGCACCAAGTTCAGTCAGTACCTTAAAATGTGTGTCTAAGCGTCTTCTGCCAATAATGTCTCCACCAGGAACCGGCAGGCGGGTTTCACCAAAGCGATATAACAATGGTGATGCCATCAGAAAGGAGCCTCTAATTTTTTTGCATAAATCCATATCAGGCGTGCTTGAAATCAAATTTTTAGCATCAAATACATATGTATTTTTATTCTTAAATTGAATCCCAACCCCCAGCCGCTCAAGTATAAGTTTCATTGTGTTGATATCACCAATGTTGGGAAGATTTGTAAGTGTTACTTGAGAACTTGATAAAAGAATTGCTGCCAAAACTGGAAGCGACTCATTCTTGTTTCCAGATGGCTCAATTTGGCCAGACAGTTTACATTGACCTTTTACAATAAACTTTTCCATAATATCAGTTATTCTCCGCTTTTATCCTGTTTTAACTCTAAAAAAAAGCCAGTTAGCGTATCAGGATTCAGGGGTTTGCGAATATATCCATTCACAGGATATGCCAGAGTAGGTTTATTCTCATTTTCAAACATAATCACAATAGGCGTATTTCGGTATGAATGATTCAAAGACTCATTTCGTAAATAAGATACGAGTTTATTGCAATCATCATTGGGAAGCATACAGCTGATAAATATAAGATCAAAGTTAATCAACTCCATCGTAGACATGGCGTCATCTGACGAATTTACAGCATCCGCACTAAAACCGGCATTTTTCAGTGTATGCACAGCCAGTCGTTGATTGACCATATTTTCTTCAACAACCAGCACACGACGTCTGATAGGAGCTATATCAGTTTCAACAACTTTTTCATCATGGGTTTTCATCGTTGAGATTGTTTCTTTTTGTTGTTGCAATAATTCAATACATTCGTTTTCAGGCATCATTTCAAACAGAGCAGTAAACCAAAAAGAGGAGCCCTCATTTTCAACGCTTTGTACGCCAATTTTTCCTTTCATCAGTTCAACAATTTGTTTGCTCATGGCCAATCCCAAACCTGATCCGCTATGTTTGCGAGACATTGAATTGTCAATTTGTGAAAAGGATTGAAACAGATAATCAAGCCGATTTCTCGGAATACCAATGCCGGTATCTGTTATGGTGAATTTAATTCGTATTTTTTGTCCAATGTTTTCTTCAATCCGAACACGAAGAATAACTTCACCCTGATCTGTAAACTTTATGGCATTATCTAAAAGATAAACAAGCACTTGTTTGAGTCGTCCGGCATCACCTTTAACACATTGCGGCACATTTCTGTAGATCAGATGGCTTAATTCCAGTTCTTTTTTTAACGCTTTTTTCTCGATGCGTTTTATGCTTTCCTCTATGGTTTGTTTTAAATTAAATGCAGATGCATCTAAATCAATTTTGCTTGCTTGCGTGCTGGAAAATTCCAGAATGTCATTTAAGACGCCCATCAGCATATCGCTTGAAGATTGAATGATTTCAAGGTATTCACGCTGTTCAGCGGTTAAAGGTGTGTCAAGCAGAAGATTCGTCATGCCGATTACGCCATTCATAGGCGTTCTTATTTCGTGGCTCATGTTTGATAAAAACTGTTTTTTTGCTTTTTTGGCAACTTCAGCCTCCTGTCTTGCGCGTTGTAACTCGGGCTTGATTGTATCGAGTTGTGCGGATAAATGCTTGATTTCAATAAATGCGCGTTTGGATAAACGACTGCTCAAATATATTGAAACCGCTAACATTAGTATGAAAAAACCTGCAATAAATTCAATGACGTATAGCAGACGTTCATTCATAACCTTATGTGATATCCCCATATGAAGAATGGATTGTGTTTTTCCAATTTTGACTGCGACATCTAAAAAGGAATTGCCATTGCCATCCTTCGCGCGGTGCACAGATAAAGATTCTTCAGGATTGAGTTGAGACCCAACCACATCACGAGAAGCATCGTTTGCAAACATCTGAACAAGGGGTTTCCCCTCATGAGCAATCCATAAATAAAGAACTGATGGATCTTTTTTCAGAACAGTTGCCAGATGATTTTTTAAATCAAATTCATTTTTTTGTCGCAAATACCCCTTACAAAGATCACTCAAGTACAGGGCATGTTCTTTTGCAAACTGCGTCTCGTAATATCGATGCTGATAGACACTGAAATATATTAATGCCGTACAAACAACGCCATTGACAAAAAGAAGTAACAGTAACGATCTAAAAAATATCCATCGTTTGTGTTTTGAGTAGGTCATATTTTTTACCTCATAAAGGCTTAATTATCCGGTAACCTCTTTTCTGATTTTATTTATCAACCTTTGAAGAACATTTCCAGGTCCAATCTCTTTAAAAGTTTCGACTGATTGTTCTAACAAATAATGAATTGAGTTGGTCCATAGAACAGGTGAGATGATTTGATTATACAGGCCTTCTTTGATCTTTCCAGATTCATGCGGCAATCCTGAAACATTTGAAATAACAGGAATGGAAGTATTGTAGAATGAAAATCCATCCATGAATTTTGCAAAAGTTTTTGCTGCATCATCCATATATTTTGTATGAAAGGCCCCGCTTACTTTAAGTTTTACAAATAACTTGAGGCCAGCAGCCTTAAACAAAGGTTCTGCACGATTAATTTCAGCCTGAAGGCCTGAGATAACAATTTGTTCAGGTGAATTATAATTGGCAAGAAAAATGTTGTTCAATTGATTATCTTGAAGCACTTGCCGAATCTGATCCTCATTAAAGCCAATTAAAGCAGCCATTCCGCCATTTTTGGCTTGGGACATCAATTGCCCGCGTTTTTGAACCAGTTTTAATCCTGTTTCAAAATCAAATACATCTGCTGCAAATAGTGCGTTATATTCACCCAGGCTATGTCCGGCAAAAAAGTCAGGCATTTGTTCACATTCATTTTTTTCTTTCAGCCACATGAGGGTATTAACAACAAACAAAGCAGGTTGGGTAAATTGGGTCAGACCCAATTGATTATCTGGATCCTCCAAACAAAGGGTTTTGATACTGTAACCTAAAATGTTGTCGGCCTGATCTATCACGTCTGCATGCGAATCAAATAATTCTTTTCCCATGCCTATAAATTGAGATCCCTGACCGGGAAAAACATATGCAATCATTGTTTGACTCCTATAATTAAGTTGCCCTTAACATTATTCGCTTGGTGCAAAAATGAAATACAAAAATGAATTCAGAATAACTAGTTACCAAACCATCGTTTACGACGGCCTTGTTGTTCTTCGTTCTTTTTCACCACCATCAATTTTTCTTCCTTATTATTCTTAATCTGGCTGACTTCCTGAATTGTAATATTATTCATATCCTTGTCCAGAACAAGTGATGCTTCGGGGCCGCTAATTGATGTGCCTCGTGCGATAAATCCATGGATGACAATAGAAAATTTCCCTTTATTCCGACGAATTTCAGATTGAAGTTTTTTTATTTTTTCTTCCAGATCAATATTTTCTTCTTTCAAAGCGTCAATTTTAGCGAGTATTTTTGGATCATATTCGTTTATCTGTTTGTTAATATCATCCCATTCTTTTTGATACAATCTTTGACTATCCCTTGCAGAAGATATTTTCGATTCCATATTCAGTAATTTATCTTCGTACAGTTTTATTTCTTTTCTCTTTGTTGTTTGTCGAAGGAGCTTCAGACGTTTTTCAGCCCCAGGTTTGGCATCCTCAATGCGATCAATAAGTATGTTCAAATCTTGAATCTGCTCATCAATTTCCTGAAGAACCTTTTTGAGATGGATGATCGGTGCTTCAAGTTCACTTAAATCTCTGGAATTTTTTGCCAGTTTTCGCTTGTAATTTAGAAGGGTATCGAGACTGGTCGTATCTGTACCGATGGTGAGTTGACATTCAGGCGATGTATCAGAACCAACGCTTTTGGCAATGATTCCTTTGGATGCAGAGATATCAGATGCCAAAACACGGCCATGTTCAATTACGCATTCACCACGTGTAATGATAGTAGAGTCCAGGATTTCCTTTTCAACATAAACATTCCCATTTGCCTGGATGTCCGCTCCCTTGACAAATTTGGCATGGACCTGGCCTTTTGTTTTAATTGTTGCACCAATGATACCGCCTTTGACTTTAATATCACCAGTCGTTTCAATCTTTGCGGCCATAATCCCCTGGGCAATCAGACGTTGCGCACGTACATGAAAATTGCTTTCTACAACACCTCTGACATTGACAAGACCTTCATATTTGACATGACCTGTTTTCATGTCAACATCACCATGAATCATCAAATCGTTTTCAATGGATAATTGATCACGCTGGGATACAACAGGCATGCCGCTCAATTTTGCATACGCCTGATTTCGATCCGGTGATAATTGAATCCCTTTTCCGCAAAGGAGGCTTTTTCGTTCATATTTGCCAATACGTTGGGTATCACCAAAAATTGTTCTTCCTTCCCGGCCAGCAGTACCTAAAATACGCTCAGCAACCAGTTGACCGGCTACAACATGCGGCGTTTCGCCCCGATCTTTAAAATCCATTGCCCCATCTTCTTTTTCAGTGCCCGGTTTTCTTTTTCTTTCAAAATGATAGACAATTTCATCATCTTTGGGCTGAATGGTTTCATCCCCTTTTGCAATTAAAAAGTTTTCTTTGTGAAGTTCTGGTGTGTCAAGGTATTTCTGAATTTCCTCATCAGGAATAATGCCATAAGTGATATCTCTTTGGGCAAGCATCGACTTTATATCTTCAACTGTTGTTGATGGTCTAAGATTATGTTTCACAAAAATATAGGCTTCCATTTTGTTTTGAACCACGCGTATCATTGGAAAACTATATCTTTTTGGCTTTGGTGGCGGTTCTGGTTCAGGTTCTGGTTCTGGTTCTGGCGTTTCAGTGTCAGATTCTTTATTTACAACTTGTTCTGGGGCTTCGTCAGGAAGTTGGGAGGCTTCATTTTCGTTTTCAGAGACTTTTTCTTCAGGATCTTTCTCGTCTCCAGTGTTATTATCTATTGAATCAGATGCATTGAGCGATTCTGTATTATGATCAGGAACTTTTTCATTGTCAGAATTTTTTTCAAGCTGAGTTGTATTCGTCTCGGATAAATTTGAATCCACAGATTCATTTGTTTTGTTATTTACCGGTGGGGTGTCATCTATATTACTTAAATTTTCACTCGTGGATTTGTTCATTTGGTCTAATTCAGACAACAAAACCTTGTCATCATCAGATGAAGGCTCTGGCAACATGTTTCGGCCATTGTTTCCTTCTAAGAGGGCTTTTAGCTCTCGCTGTCTTTTCAGTATGGATTGAAGTTGCTCGTTTGTGAGATCTCCTGATGCCACCAGAATATCTCCGAGCAAGGTAATCTGTTTTTTTTGTTCAAACTCTTTTAATTGTATTTCAAGGGCCTGATCAACTGATTCTTGAGAAGCATATCCTTCCCGCACAGCAATTGTGCCAAATTGGACGTCCTCATCTTTTATTTCCAGTCTGTTTTGACGAGACAATATGGCATCTCGATACGTTTTGTCCAAAATGTCTTCATCAGCCAAAATATCACCAATAAGCTTGACAGAACTTGATGTTCTGTAAATGTGCGACTGCTTTTTAAATGCTGTTTTGATTTGATCTAGAGAAACAAGACCATTTTTAATGGCAATGGCCGCAAAATATTTTTCTTGCTCGGAAATATTTGATAGCGACTTAACAGCTGAGTCGGGATCATCATCTAATTGCATATTGACCGGTTCCGGCTTATTCTCTTTTCTGGCTTTTTGTTCATTGTAATATTGAATACGATAATCTCTTTGCGTACTCAAAATATTATCTCGCTGGGATAAAGTCAGTTGTTCGGAATCAACAAGAACCTCACCCAACAGCCTGATTTTATTTACACGTTTAAAGTCACGCCATTGCTCTTTTAGCGCCTTTTCGAGGATATCTTCACGAATAATGTTTTTGTCAAGGGCAATTTGACCGAACAGCATATGTTCGGGTGTGTCAGTGCGGTTTTGACGTGATAAAATGGCATCACGTTGCTCAGGTAAAAGCTGATCCCATTCGACGAGGATATCACCAATCAATCTGATATCATAAGATTTCTTAAATAGACGTGATTGATATTGAAGGGCTTTTTTGACATGAAACTGGCTTGTAAAGTTATTTTTTATCGCGATAATACCAAAGTTTCTGTCCTGATCGGCTACTTCAGACATTTTTATGACAGACTGTAAAAATTGATATTGTTTATCGGTGATCAGTTTTGATTGAATCAAATATGATCCGATATCCAGACTGGCATTTTCTAATTTTTGTTTTCGATATTCAGGCAAGGCAGATATCAATTGATCTTTATCCGCAATACCATACTTGATAGCCAATTTGATAATTAGCAACTCAGATTCTTTTGTCTTTTTCATAGGTTCAAATCCTTAATTTAAGTTGAGAGGGTGGATATAATAAAAAAATAAACAGAATATTTCATCAATAATTGATAGCAATCTTACTGTTAATACTTACTATACTTCAACACGAATTTCAATAACTAGTTTCTTTGAATTTTTGGGCGCATTCCCAAAAAGTCGGTACTATCATTGAAAATTTAAATTCCGGCAAACCCACGTCCGCATGGGGCTAAAGCCCATAGCCGTCAGGCTAAGCAAACCCGCAGAGAGCCTCGTTCCCACGCTCTGCGTGGGAATGCATCCTGGACGCTCTGCGTCCTCTGTATTGGGCGACCGAGATACGAGCA
>Ga0272440_1002453_pt1 | contig 14445 bp, 9 predicted proteins | sample SSMMMBAug17_FD_192440 | JGI IMG/M metagenome (GOLD analysis project Ga0272440, IMG submission 192440) | Marine sediment archaeal communities from Little Sippewissett salt marsh, Falmouth, MA, United States - SSM-MMB-Aug17 | ecosystem: Environmental > Aquatic > Marine > Wetlands > Sediment ...
CGAGCATTCCTTAGGAATGCTTGGAAAATAACATGCTCATTTTTCATGATCGTACAAAAAAATAAGGTCGTGTAGAGACGTAGCACGCTATGTCTCTACAGTACAATTATCTCAAAACGAACAATATCAATAATGGGGAAGTTATTTTCAGGGCATTCCTTAGGAATGCTTTGAACAAAGGCGAAAACGTTCGTCAACTCGGAAAAATGGAGTGGTTCATTACTGTTAGTGCACAACTACTCACTCCAATGAATAAATGTGAGAGGTATAACAATGCTAAATATTGAAAAACCAGAACATCCTGACATTACATCAGATATGTGGAACCAGGTTGATATGATTATCAGCGATAATCAAAACAAGCCAGGCGCTTTAATTGCTGTTTTACGACAGGCACAGGATGTTGTCGGGTATTTGCCATCACCTCTGATGGACTATATCAGTTTGGGACTCAATGTCTCAAAAAGTGAGGTCTATGGTGTGGCAACATTTTATTCCTTATTTTCCATGACTCCGAAAGGCCGCCATACAATCAAGGTCTGCATGGGAACAGCCTGTTATGTCAAAGGTATCAAAGAAACAGTTGAACGTATTAGTAATCAATATAAAATAGGTTTTGGCGAAACGTCACCCGATCGTCGCTTCTCAATGGAATCTGTTCGATGTCTTGGTGCGTGTGGGCTTGCACCTGTTATTGTCATTGGTCAGAATACGCATGGTGATGTTAAGGCGGATAATATTCTCAAAATTTTAGATCGTTACGAATAACGCACATATTATGAAACTTAAAGAAATAAAGGACACACTTAACGCAACTGTTGTATGCGGCTATGAAAAAATGGATATTGATATCGCATCTGGCGGTGGTGCGGATTTGATGTCTGATGTCTTATCAGCAACAGCTCAAGGCAGTGTCCTGTTAACCGGACAAAACACTTCTGATGTTATTGAGATATGTATCATGGCAGAGGTGGGAGCAGTTGTGTTTGTTCGGGGAAAACAAGCATCCGAATCTGTAATAGAACTGGCTAAGGCCAATTCAATTCCAGTGTTATCAACTCATGAATCCATGTTTGTTTCATGTGGACGCCTTTATATGCAAGGCTTGCGTGGAATGGATGGTTCATGGTGATTTAAGTGTAATCAAAAAAGGCCAAATTCATAGGAATTCATCCTCTTTTGATTACACAAAACGCTATATCGAAGGTTTAAAAAAGGGGGTATGTAAACAACTTAACCGCCTATACTAAGGTATATATATAAATACTTACCCCAAGTTGACCCATAAACATGGAGAATACAATGCCAAAGTTGACCATCGATGACTTAAAACGCATCAAACAAGAAAAATCACAAATATTTGCCCTTCGTCAAGGGAACGTACCGGTGGAGCAAACACGCCATATATTGCTTTGCAGTGGCACAGGATGTCATGCAACTGGCAGTCTTTCGTTGAAAGATGCGCTTCAACAGGAAATTGATAACCAGGGACTTTCAGAAAAGGTCATCATTGTTGAAACCGGATGTAATGGATTTTGTGCCCTTGGCCCGATAATGGTGGTTCAGCCAGACGGAATTTTCTACCAGAAGGTTAAGGCAGATGATGCCAAAGAGCTTGTGGAAAGCCACTTCAAGTCCAACAAGCCTCTTGAACGTCTGATGTACACAGATCCATCAGCAAAGAAAAAGGTGATTCCCAAATTATCTGATATTCCTTTCTTTTCCAATCAAATGGCGCGCGTACTTCGCAATAAAGGATTGATAAATCCGGAATCCATTGATGAATATATTGCACGTGATGGATATATCGCTGCCATTAAGGCTCTGAAAGATATGACCTCAGAACAAATTATTGAAGAAGTCTTGGGCTCTGGTATACGTGGCCGCGGTGGCGCAGGATTTCCAACAGGTTTAAAATGGCGCTTTGCTTTTCAAAGTAAAGGGGATACGAAATATGTCCTTTGCAATGCTGATGAAGGCGATCCGGGCGCGTTTATGGACCGAAGTATTTTGGAGGCTGATCCTCACGCTGTTATCGAAGGAATGATTATTGCTGCAAAAGCAATTAACTCAAGTGATGGTTTTATATATTGCCGCACAGAATATCCCCTGGCCATCAAGCGCTTGCAGCTTGCCATTGATACTGCAAAATCCTATGGATTGTTGGGCGACAATATCATGGATACTGGTTTTAATCTTAATATTGAAATCTGCCAGGGTGCAGGTGCTTTTGTCTGTGGTGAAGAAACCGCATTGATGGCATCTGTTGAAGGCAAACGCGGTATGCCGAGACCCCGCCCACCATTTCCAGCACATCAAGGGCTTTGGAAAAAACCCAGCATTCTCAACAATGTAGAAACATTGGCCAGTATTCCTCAAATTATTCTGAATGGCAGTGATTGGTATTCATCAGTAGGGACTGAAAAAAGCAAAGGCACTAAAGTTTTTGCATTGTCTGGTGATGTCAACAACATTGGCCTTGTTGAAGTTCCTATGGGCGCAAGTTTGAGAAAGATCATTTTTGAAATTGGAGGCGGGATCCCCAATAAACGCAAATTTAAAGCTGTTCAGTTAGGAGGACCATCAGGAGGATGCGTTCCTGAAGAACATCTTGATACATCTGTTGATTTTGAAGAAATTGCCAAAGTAGGCGCAATTATGGGGTCTGGTGGTGTGATTATCATGGATGATCAAACCTGTATGGTAGATATGGCGCGCTTTTTTATGGATTTTATTCAAGATGAATCTTGTGGAAAATGTACCCCCTGTCGAGAAGGCACACGCCGATTACTTGAGATTTTAGAAAGAATTTGTGATGGAAAAGGTGAACCTGAAGATATTGATACACTTGAGGAACTCTCCTATGTCATCAAAGAATCCGCATTATGTGGATTAGGGCAGACTGCGCCAAATCCGGTCTTATCTACATTACGCTATTTTCGTCATGAATATGAAGCCCATGTCTATGATAAAAAATGTCCTGCAAAACGTTGTCCATCATTGCTCAAATTTGAAGTCGATCCTGAAAAATGCAAAAAATGCGGTGCATGTTTCAAAGCATGTCCGGTTGATGCAATCACCTGGAAAAAGAAAGAGGTGGCAATTATTGACAAAGATAAATGCGTCAAATGCTTGACATGTTTTAGTAAATGTAAGTTTGATGCCATAGATTGATCGACAGATTAAGAACTGAAATGTGTTTTAGAACGCATTCTGTTTTTTATTTTCAACCATAAGGAGTATAAAATTATGATACAAGCAGTTTTTATGCTGGGTGGCCTGGGCATTGTCATTGGAATTGTTCTGGCAGTCGCCTCAAGAATTTTTTATGTTTATGTTGATCCAATTGTCGAGGCTGTTGATGATGCTTTACCTGGAGCCAACTGCGGCGGTTGCGGTCTTCCAGGTTGTGCAGCCAATGCTGAAGCCATTGTTGCTGGAAAAGCTGCACCGAATTCATGTGTTGCCGGTGGTGAAGAACTGGCTGCAACCATTGCTGCACTTATTGGTGCTTCCCTTGAAGCCAAAGAACCCGATATTGCCAGACCTGGATGTAATTACAGTGTGGAAAAAGCAAAAACGCTTTATCAATATCATGGCATTCCCGATTGTCGTGCGGCGGCATTAATGTCTGGTGGTATGAAAGTATGTGATATTGGATGTCTTGGTTTGGGAACATGTGTGCGGGCATGTCCTTTTGATGCATTGACGATGGGCGATGATGGTATACCTGTTGTGGATCAGGAAAAATGTACAGGGTGCGGTACTTGCGAGCGAGAATGCCCCAAGCATATTATCAAACTTTCCTCGGTCACCCGACGCATACTTCATGAATACACAATTGATGATTGTACGACACCCTGTCAACGCGCCTGCCCGGCAGGTATTGATATTCGTGAATATATTCATCAAATTGCCATTGGTAATTGCCATGAAGCAGTGCAGGTGATTAAAGAACGAAATCCATTTCCATCAACAATTGGCCGAATCTGCCCCCATCCCTGCGAAACTGATTGTCGGAGAAATTTAAAGGATGAAGCTGTCGCAATTAATGGTCTCAAACGTTTTGCAGCGGATTATGAACAACACTCTGGAAAACGTGTTCAGCCTTACAAGGCGCCTTCAACTGGTCGAACTGTTGCTGTTATTGGCGGCGGTGTTGAAGGTATTTCCTGCGCTTATTTTTTGGCGCGCCTGGGACATGCACCCACAATATTTGAAGCCACATCAAAACTGGGGGGTATCCTTCGTAAAGCAATTGCGCGTGAACGCCTTCCAATGGATATACTGGATTGGGATATTGAAGGCATCCTGGATATGGGTGTTACAGTTGAATACGATCAACTCTGTGGTAAAAATTTTACGATACCATCTTTGCTTGCTAAAGGATTTAACGCGGTTTGTGTCACAACAGGTGGTTGGGACAGCCGATTGGCAAGAAATGCAGAACGAAATATTGATCAACAAGTCCCCGGTATGTATTTGTTATTAGATGCATTGAAAGCAAATACCAAAGGGGATGTTCCGGTTAGTGGTCATTGTGTCGTTATTGCAAATGATAAATTGGCTGTGAAATCATCAGAAATGTTAATCAACAGAGGCGCTTCGCAGATTACAGTGCTGTATCAAAAAGATATGAAAACGATAGGTTTAAACACTGAAGAAATCGATCAGGCACGTGAAAATAATATCCGGATTGTTTTTCAAGCATCAGTTCAACGCCTCAAAGGTGAAAAAGAATGTCTGAAACAAATCTTTTATCGAGACATGGATTCTGGCTTAGAAGAATCTGTCGATGTTCAGACAGTATTTATTTCTTATGGTCGTGTACCTGAATTGATATTTACATCTGTTTTGGATGAAGATGATAACAAAACAACCGAATGGGAAGCAATCGCCCCATATAAACGACCGGATCAGTATCACGAAAATGGTTTGTTCTCGGAAAATGATGCAAAAACAGATTACAGTGCTGCAATTCGCGCCATTGGAGCTGCCAGAAGGTCTGCGGCTTCAACACATCATGTCATGTATGGTAATGATATTGCTCTTGCAAATGATGTTTTAAAGCCTGAAACAGATATTCAGGATATTAAGCAATTGGAGCAGATAGATTCAGTGCCGCGTCAGGTAATGCCGCAAAGAACGACACAAGAATTATCGGTTGAAAATGAATTGGAAAAGGGCTTTACGCCAGAAATGGCAAAGAGTGAAGCCAGTCGATGCTTGCAATGTGGCCTTGTCTGTTATGAACAAAGCAGCGAATTGCCAAAAGCAGCATAACCATAATATTTGAAATTTCGACCTGTCGGACCATTCCGACAGGTCAAGCAAAGAGGAAGTGATGTCATTATTTGAAACTATTAAAAATCGCAGAAGCATTCGAAAATATGAAGATAAAGAAGTTCCAGAAGAAATGATGAATACATTATTTGAAGCGGTTCAGTGGGCACCCTCATGGGCGAACACGCAATGTTGTGAATTAATCATTGTAAAAGATAAAGCCATAAAAACACAATTACAGGAATGTATCGCCCCAAAAAATCCTGCGACCCGTGCAATTGGCAATGCACCTGTTGTGATTGCCTTTTGTGGGAAAAAAAATCAGGCGGGATATTATAATGGCGCTGTCTCAACCCGATTTGGTGAATGGCTGATGTATGATTTGGGCATTGCGACACAAAATTTATGTTTGGCAGCCCATGACCTGGGACTGGCAACTGTCATTGTTGGCTTGTTTGATCACGATCGTGCTGAAAAAGTACTTCAGGTGCCCGATAATTATGATCTTGTTACGCTTGTCCCTGTCGGTTTTCCAGCAAAGAATCCCGCACCCCCCAAACGTAAAGCAATCGAAGATCTCGTTCATTATGATACTTTTTCCTGAATATACGTATATGATAACAATTCGGCCAAAGCGCCGAGTAATATTACAAAGGAGTCTATGAAAATGCGCGTGAGCAATTTATACAAAAACAACAAAAATGTAATTTCAATGGAATTTTTTCCTCCCAGAAATGAAAAAGCGGCACAAAATTTTGGCAATATTGTTGATAATTTGTCCGCTATGAAACCGGATTATATGTCTGTTACTTTTGGCGCGGGTGGATCCACTCGTGAAGGATCTTATCAGACAGTTAAACAGGTAATGATCGACAAAAAGCAACCAACAGTTGCATATATCGCAGGTTTTGGATTGGGACCAGATGATATCAAAGATGTGCTTGATAAATACAAAGATCTGGGTATTGAGACCATCTTTGTCATTCGTGGTGACAAGCCGAGAGATGATAAATTTGTTCCACATCCAGATAGTTTTTCATATGCATCTGAAATGATCGCATTTATCAAGAAAAACTATAATTTTACACTGGGTTGCGCCGGCTATCCAGAAGGCCATATTGAGGCAGAAAGTCTGGAAAAAGATATTGAGTATCTTAAACTGAAAGTTGATAATGGTGCTGAATATGTTGTTTGTCAATACTTTTATGACAATCAGTTTTATTTTGACTATGTGGAAAAATGTCAGTCAAAAGGGATTGATGTACCAATTATCCCGGGTATAATGCCAGTATATACTGTCAAGATGACACAGATGCTTTCAAAAGTTTGCGGTTCGAAAATTACTGAAGACCTCCAGAAGGAGCTGGATGCGATTGATGCTGAAGATAAAGATGCTGTACTTAACACAGGTATTCAGTTTGCTGCAAATCAGTGTAAAGGATTATTAAAAGCAGGTGTTCCGGGCCTTCATTTTTACACCATGGACCGAAGTAAATCGACCACTGAAATTATTAATCAGTTACGACAAAGTGGTGCGCTTTAGTTTTTTCTTTTTTATTTCCCAATAAGGGCGAACATAAGGTTCGCCCTTATTGCACGTTAAAACAACAATGATTTCGCTTCCCATCATTATTCAAGGGCCGGATTATTTTTATCTCAATAGGATTTCCAATAAATAATCTGCCCATCAAAAATATTTTGCATGCCATTGATATCACCAGCATTAAGCATAACAGACATCATTTTCGAAGGAATTGATGATGAAAAGTACAGCATAATTTCATTTTTTCCAGAATATTTCACAACTGGCGGATACACGATACCCTCAATGGGATGGCAAAAAACAGACATCCCTAAATTTTGTTTAAAGACATCAGTAACCCTCCGGCCATGACATGCATCAATCATATAAACATTTGATTGGCCGCCATTCTGACAGGCTTTATCATTTGGAGTTAATGTGTTGACAATGAACATGTTTTCCCCAAGACATGTAAATGGAAAAACAACACGTTCACCTGAAGGCATATCCATAAACCATCCCACATGAGATTCAGCAGCAGTGGGATCCCATTCTATAGATTGAATAGAATTTGCTGATTGTGAAATATTGCGTTTCTGTAACGTTACGTTTGATGGTGTATGCGCTGGTTTTCTAATTCCAGTTTGATTCTGTACAACAGCGTTGAATGATCCCAAATAAGAATGTCTCACCTCTGTCAGGGGCATATTGCGTTGATAATGCCAATAATCAGACAAATCCCAGATGCAATAAAGACTTTGTATGGATTTATCATGAATGTCGTGTGGTTCAAGGTATTTTCCTGTTCCCCAAAGAATTAAATTCCCCAAAAAGCGGCTGTCACAATGACGAATCACTTCGGGTCGCGTGACAATGGGTTGCACCTGTCCATTGGATGTGCAGGATTGAAATATTGGACATGGCCGATTATCATAAGCATTTTCAAAAAAAACGCGCCATTTGTTTGGATTTGATGACTGACAATCAAATTTCCAAAGGTTGCCTTGCAAATCTCCGGCATATATAAAATCGACAGTTTGATTTGAATCAATATCTACCAAGGCTGGCGTTGAAAGGCCATTGTCTGTTCCTGATGCAGGAAGTGCAATGCCTTTTGGCATATCCTGTCCATTCCAGTTCAAAGGTTTTCCTGTGAGCGCATTAAGAATATACAAATACCCCTGTTTGTTATCGCTGTTAAATCCATTGCCAAAAATGACAACAGGCATGTTGTTGCAGTTTGATTTAACAATATAAGCCTGTTGAATGCAACCCAAATCCGGATCATTTGATGGTGCATATTCCCACATGGGTATATTTTGAGCTTGATTTTCTCCAATATTCAGGCAAAACAATCCTTTTCCCCCACGCCCCAATGAAACACTCATCAAATGGTGTCCATTTTTTTGATACACATAGGGATTGCCATCAATAAAATAGGAATGTTCACCGGAGTTTGTGGTTAGTAAATGCAAGCGGGGCCACAATATTTTGGGGATATACGCCATTTTTTCCTGTCCTGTTTCAATGTTAAAAGCATGCACCATGCTGTCATTGGCAGCGACCCAGATGGTATCTTTCACTATGACCGGAGATGAATGCACAATTGATCCCAAAGGGAGAGTGGAAAGACGTTTGATAATATTATCAGAGAGTTCTGATGAATCAATCCAGTCAGCACGAAAGGGAATACCTGATTGACCATTAAAAGTAATCAACGTTCTATCAGACTGCCGGGCCAAAACGCTTTTTGCGGACCATTGCGGTATTGTCTTTGGCTTATTAGTTGAATCGATACCATAGGATTGAACATCACCTGTCCAATCTCCAGAATAAAATGATGTTTCAATAAAACGTGATTGTGTTTGTGTGCTTTGTCCTGTAAGTCTTGCGCTGCTAACAATAGTTTGCCTGTCTTGAATATACATTGCGATTTCATTAAAAATATGATCCAGGGCATGGGGATCGTCTGCATTATAAAATAATCCCCGCCCATTGATTGAAGCATGAAACAAATCAATGATTGTGTTTTTATTTCCAGGTACAGGTTCGGGCCATTGGGGACAGTCAGGTGGACACGTTGTATATGTATCGGGTAAGTCAGTTGGAGAAAAATGCACAATCAATGGAATCAGATGTTGATGTGGTGCTTCTGCAATTATTCCATCTGGAATTTCTGGCGCTAAATCTCTTTCGTAGTAAAACATGGTCACATCTGCAAATGTATTTTCATATGGGTCAGAAAAATAAGAACCATCAAAAGGCGTATCGTTGATACCGGTATCACAATCTCGATTTCCAATCTTGGGTGATGGGCCATTATATTGACCATCAGTCAAGACGATAGCCAGGGCAAGACGACATTGATCACCTGCCATACTCTGATTAAAGGGCGAATGTGAATCTATAATTGAATGGGCGCGACTATCCAAATAATTTCCTATCTCCTGATAAGCCATTCTTAGTGGGGAATCTCCATAAGAAGTATACGTATACATTTGTGTAAGCAGATTTTTTTTGTTATCGTCTAAATGAGACAGGCGATTATCAATTTTGCAAACTTTAACCTTCACTGCGCGATTCATAGAATACAACCCCACCCAACCGGTAGTAAAACGATCCAACAGCTTGCCCAGATGGTACCTGAGACGCAATTCTTTCCTTCGGTGAAAAGAAAACCAGTTGGCAAAATTTTGTCGTTGTATGGTATAGGTCAAAGCCTGTCCAGACGCATTCAATACAATGGGCTCTGGAATGTGCGAAAGGGTTTTTAAATTTTGCGATTCAATTTTTGATCTCGGATCAATGACTTCATACACATGCATACGATGATCGGAAAGTTCAATAAGAATTAATGTCTCGTCATCATCCAGTTGATCATTGGCATTCTTGTCATGAAATACAAAATAGTGAGAAAATGAAAGCGTGAAATTGTCTGTCACAAGATATGAATCATCAAGATTCTGGCAGGCAGATTTCATGGGATGATATTTAGGACAATCAGGATTGGCCTGTTTGATATCATTTGCATGGCTCAATAGTGATTGCCAATGGGGCCAGGGATCATATTTTTTTCCTGGATCGTAGTACATGCGATTGGTAACGCAGCATCTTGCCTGCCAGCTTTGACTATTCTCTGGCGGAATGATCACATGGGGATGTGTCAATGATGACAGAACATGATTTTCCGGATCTTTGAATACATAATGATAGCCTGAAAGCGCATTGTTTTCTGGTACCGCTAAGATACTATCATTCATACTGGTTGAATCATCAATTAAGAACATGATAATAGGCGGGGGCGTTTCAACTATTACCGACAATGGTGTGTTGGGAATTTCTATTGCCGCGGTCAGTTGACCATAAAGAAGTATCTGTAAACCAATTAAAAATAACAGTGTCATTGTACAATTCGCCTGCGTAATCCCATTTCTACAATTGAACTACTCCCCGAAATCTCAGCCATTGCCAGAATAGAGAAATAAAGTGTTCGGATCTGTCGATCATGTGTCATGATCATAGATGCTGCAGGCATTTGCACGTCTATCGTATTGAGTAAAACAGCAATCGCCCGGGCATCAGGTGGAAATTCTTTGGGGGTATGTTGCTTCCAGAATGTTAATTTGCTGGCATTCTTTAAATTGATGTTTTGTTCATGTTCAATCCAGGAAAAGCTGTCGCATATGTTCTTATTCTCAGCGAAATCTTTCATACTGATATTGCACAACATTTTTGCCATTTGATCGGCTACTGATTGTGCACGATATAACGTTTTTTGCGCCATTATTTCATTTCGCACGACAAAATGACTGTTTAAACTCGTCCGAAACAATGATATTGAAAACAAACTTAACAGGGATAGAATAAGCAAAATAAATAAGGATGCCAGTCCGGTATTTGATGAAAATTTTGATTTCAAATTTGTAATGCCTTGCCTTTCAGAATGCGGTGGAATGTTTTTAAAAATATATAATTGCGATTTTTTTTGAACTCGAATACTTATGATCGCTTCCTTATCTTATCATCATGTATTATTCAAGTTAAAAGTTCGGATGCTTTTATCGGCTAAAATTTTTTTTACAATTGTATCTGGCTCAGATGAAAATACAGCAAATTGTGCCAATGCCCCTTTTTTTATTAATCCAGAATGCGACCGATTAAATAATGACATGCTCAGCGATGTACAGGACTGAACAACCTGTGATAAAGAAAATCCACAATATTTTATCATTAACTGCATTTCATCAAATAAGCCTTGGACATGATTCACACCAAAACTGCCCGCATCACTTCCAAAAACGATTGGGACACCAAAATCATTGGCTTTTCGAACCTGTTCACACTGATTCTCAAATGTATGCCAGGCATTATTTTTTTCTTCAGTTTTTTTCAGATTTTTGGCCAATTCATACATTGGGATGAGGGTAGGTACCCAATAAATTTGTTTATCTGCCATCTTTTTTAAATTTTCTTCACCCATAAAATACCCATGTTCAATTGATGTACATCCTGCATCAATGGCGATTTTTACAGGTTGAACACCATTGGCATGAACCATTACCGGTATGTTTTGTTGATTGGCCCATTTACAGATTGATGACATTTCTTTTTGGGAAAATTGCGGTTTTGTTTCTTTGCCAAACTGACGCACACTGTTGATACCGGATTGGATCAGTTTAATATGATCGCCCTGATGTTGTGAGGAAATCGAATCCAGACAATTGTCAGATAAATGTATTGATTTTCCCGCAAACTGACCATATCGGCCAGTCCGATACCAGGCATGTTTGGAAGATAGAATGGAAACAGAATGCTTAAATAAATTTTTATATTTAAAGACATGGCCGAAATGGTCGCCGCCATCCCGAACAATCAAAATGCCCGCTTTGGAATATTGATCTAAATGATGTACCATTTGTGATTTTGCCTGATCAAAATTCATCGAAAGTTGCGCCTGACGATATTTCACATCACGTGTACCAGACATGGCTAAATGCACATGTGCATCGGCAAGGAGCGGTAATAGTGTGTTATTGAAAAAATTATGTGTAATGCTTTTTTCAAGTGTTTTTTGAAATGGGTCTATGGCAATAATACGATCATTTTTTATTGTAAGAATGATGTTTTTTTGTATGGTGTTTCCGGAACCATCAATGAGATGACCGGTATGAATGTATTTTTCTTTATCCATTTTTATTCTAATTCAATTTAACAATCTCTGCACGTTGAATGGTCGGTTGATCGAGTCCCAAAACGAATTCAAGTACAAGGTTTGGCCGAATCATGTCTGGCATTTGATTATCAATCTGGCAATACAATTGTCGTGTTCCAGTGAAATGGATATCTAAGATTTTATCTTTTAAATCAATGCATGATTGTTTTCCTTTATGTTTTTTCCGACTGATAATAAAGGTTTTTGATGCTTCAAAATCTTTAATTTTTTCATGATCAATATCTTCAGGCAGCATAATACGATAAGCAATGTGCGAAGGTTTTTTTTTAGACAGGTCTTTTTTTGAATGCGCTTGTTCGCATGACTTTAATACCAATCCTTTTGGTAATTGTGCGTTGACCCTGTCAAGGCATTGATTTTCAATGCTTCGGGATGGTTCCTGATCGTCCATCAGGGATGCAAAAAAATATTCTGACGCGCTTGCCATCCCTGATGGAAGTGGATCACCAAAGGATACTTTAGGCATGGGATGAAATCCCTGGGAGTATTCAAAACGAAAACCTGCACGTCGAAATGCACGAACGATAATTGTTACTAACTCCAGATGTCCTAAAAAACGCGCATTTAATTTCTTTGAATAGATAAACAGAATTTTTTGATACGTGACATTGGGAATTGATTGTCGCTTTGGAAATTTTTCTGTTTGAATTTCTTGATCTGTAATCGGTTTGATTTCTTTAAAATCACAAGATCCACAAAGATTACATTTTTCTGTCCTGCAATCTCCTGTCTGTGTTTCGTTCATGGCTTTTTGAAATTCATCAATCAGAAAAGCGCGTTTGATACGAACATCAATATGATTCCAGGGCAGTATGCTGTCAAAGGAACGTTTGGAAAGATATTGGTCTTGTGAAATATTTGCCAGGTTGAATGCCTTTTGCCACAAATCAAACCGAAAGCGATCACTCCAACCATCAAATTGACAACCTGACTCAAATGCTTTAACCAGAACTGAACTTAATTGTCGATCTCCCCGCGACCAGATACCTTCCATATAACTCACATGCGGATCTTGCCATTTAAAGCGAATTCCTTTTATATTGAACTGTTCTTTTAAATAGGAAATTATTTGTTTAGATTGTTCCAAAGAAATTTGTTCGCACCATTGGAAGGGCGTATGCGGTTTGGGGATAAATGTGGAAACACTGACATTGAGATGCGCTTTTTTGGAATATGTTTTGATGACTGTGCGCAATCGTTTTACCAGATCAATCATTTCTTCAATATCATCCGGTGTTTCAGTTGGAAGCCCGATCATAAAATACAGCTTGATTAATTGCCATCCCATTTCAAATGCTGAAGTGACTGTATTCATAATTTGTTCTTCAGTAATATTTTTATTTATCACCTTTCTCAACCTGTCACTTCCGGCTTCAGGCGCGATGGTAAAACCAGTTTTACGCACCTTTTTAATCAAAGCCATCAGTTCAGGAGTGAGTGTACCTGCTCTGAGTGATGGTAATGACACAGCAATCCTTTCTTGATGACAATAAGACATCAATTGGGACATCAATATATTAATATGAGAATAATCACCGGAACTGAGAGATAAAAGAGAAATTTCATCATAACCAGTTGATTTCAAAGCTGTTGATGCCAGATTCAGAAGCTGATGCACTGAACGTTCTCGTACCGGTCGATATATCATGCCTGCCTGGCAGAATCGACATCCGCGTGAACACCCTCTGGCAATTTCCAAACTATACCGATCATGAACCGGTTTACCAACAGCAATCACTGGATGATCGGGAAAAGGTGCATCATCTAAATTGCCAGCAATGGCCCTGCGAACATCCTGTTTTGAACTGTCTGTGGACAACCGAATGTATTGACTGCTGCCTGTTTTGTTAGACTGAAAAAATTGGGGTATATATACACTTTCCAACCTGTCCCATGCTTTTAATACTGACAGCCGATCAGTATTATTACAATCCAGAAATGTTTCAATCATTTGAACCATCACATGTTCACCATCACCAACAACAATAGCATCAAAAAAGTCTGAGACCGGTTCTGGATTGCACATGCATGGACCACCCGCTATAATGAATGGAAATGAATCATCCCGATCAGATGAATAAAATGGAATGCCGCTTAGATTGAGTATGCTCAAAATATTGGTATAATTCAATTCGTAAAGCAGGCTGAATCCGATAATATCAAACTGATGCAGCGGTGTGTGCGTTTCAAGTGTTGATAAAGGGATGTTTTGCTTTTTCAAATATTCCGAAAAATCGGGTGCAGGTGCAAAAACACGTTCAGCAAGGGCTTTGGGATGCGTATTGATTACATTGTAAAGCACCTGTATTCCCATATGCGATGTCCCAATTTCATACATATCCGGAAAGGTCAATGCGATCTTGCAAGGTGTTTTTTGATGATCTTTTATAATGATGTTGGCTTCAGC
>Ga0272440_1002454_pt1 | contig 14444 bp, 9 predicted proteins | sample SSMMMBAug17_FD_192440 | JGI IMG/M metagenome (GOLD analysis project Ga0272440, IMG submission 192440) | Marine sediment archaeal communities from Little Sippewissett salt marsh, Falmouth, MA, United States - SSM-MMB-Aug17 | ecosystem: Environmental > Aquatic > Marine > Wetlands > Sediment ...
GTGCTCGTTCCCAGGCTCTGCCTGGGAACGTGTTCTTGGCGGCTCTGCCGCCTGTTCAGTTCGTAGGTGGCAGAGCCACCTCGGAAAACGTTCCCAGGCAGAGCCTGGGAACGAGCACCGGAGCGAATTTGCCTTAGCCTGACGGCTATGGGCTTTAGCCCTACGCTGTTCTTGGGGTAACCGAAATCGAGAATTCCTTGTATGAAATTCACTTCCCCTAAACTGTACATACGCCCCTTGATAATACTTGTTTGATTAGAATTATAATTCAATCATTTCAAATTTAACACAATACTAATTTTATCTTAATACAATCATTACAAACAAACTCTATATTTGAAATAATCATCAGATGCTCAACTGTATCTGAAAATTGGATTAACAAAGAATGTGAGGAGGTAAGAGACTTGAAAAAATGAATGATTGTTTAACAGAAATGAAGTTTTTCGTACAGCCATTGATTCCATTGGCTGGATAAATTTTGGTAAAAGGTAAAAAGGTGATGTGTCACTTAATTAAACTTTTGAACAGTATTGATTCAAAAAAAACAGTGGCGGAATTAATGTTTAAAGGAATCATATTTATTTTAACGTTAAAAGGAGGTAATTATGTATAGATTAATGAAAACGATTTGTCTATTGATAATGACAGTCTGTCTTGTTCCAGGATTGGTGATGGCTGACATTAAATTGGGGAAGCACATTGATTCTCTGAAATTAAAAGGAGATCTCAGGCTCAGGTTTGAGCGGCATGATCAGGATAAATTCGCCAACAAGCCAAATGAAGAAGACAAGAATAACCCCAAAGATAGATTAAGAACACGATTCAGATTGGGCGCTTTTTGGAAAGCACCTGAAGAAAAATGGGAGATCGGCGCAGGACTTGCAACAGGTGGTTCAGGCAGTACCAGTACGAATGCAACATGGTCTGATGATAGTTATTTTGAAACAGGGGACATTCGCCTTGACTATGCATATGCCAAACATAGTCTTGAAGTACATGGGCTTAAGAAGGTTAACTTTATTGCTGGCCAGCAAAAAAATCCTTTTAAAACAAGCTGGTTATTATGGGACAGCGACATTCGACCAACTGGTTTTACCGGCCACGTTGATACAGGTGTTTTATTTGGTACAATCGGTGTATATGATTTTATCCAAAATGGTGACGATGTTGGATTGATGACTGCTTTACAAGCAGGCGCTAAAATCAAAAATGGGAATATATCATTTTTGGGAACTTTGACTGGATATTTTTTCAGTAATACACCCTTTGTTGAGGATGACAACCCGCCATTTACTTTTGAAGATAAAGTAAGAACAATGCTCGCAAGCAATATTGATGAAATTGAAAAAGGAAATTTTATTGAATTCGCCGATGGCAGTGGATATACACTAACAAATAAAGATTACAATGATTCTTCAGACTATTCATATCAATTAATTGATCTATATGGAAAAATTGATATTGAATTACCCAATAAAATAAAGATATCTCCATATGCGCAATTATTTTTCAATATGGGTGCTGATGGAAAAAAAGGTGAAGGATATCTGGTGGGTAATTATGAACCAGATAGTGAAAATATCGGTTGGGTATTGGGTGTATCAACAAAAGTTCAGAATGCATCTTTTAAGCTTTCTTATGCACAGGTTGGTGCAGATTCATGTGTTCCTGGTTTGAAAAACGCTGATTTTGGTTCAAAAGTCTATGATGGTGTCAATGTGCAGGGGGCTGTCATTGCTGCAGGATATAAAATAACGAAGCATTTTAGTACAGAACTTACTGCCTATTTGTATGAACCTATAATTGACGAGGTTGGAACTTTTGATGATACAAAAGATGTTTTCAAGTTTTACAAAACAGATGACCGAAGCTTACAAATGTATCATTTTGATCTAAAATATAAGTTCTAAATCATTCATCTTTCTCTGTATTTTTTTCATTCGATAAAAAAAGGGCAATGACGTTTGCCCTTTTTTTATTATACTGAATTCAGAACATCTGACCCGAGATGTCTATTTTTAATAATAATCCTAATAATATAATACATTGCTTAAATATTTTCAAAAATATTTACCTATGCATGATGTTCGCCTCGAACAAAAACCAGTATCAAACCTATGAGCAAAACCAATGTAGGGGCGAACCTTATGTTCGCCCTCCGGACAAGCAGCAGTACATCCCCCCCCCCCAGACGATAATGGTATCCCGCTTGTTGAAATTGATCGAAATATAGGATATATTCTTTTTCAACTTTCAAATAAATTATATACGTCCCCTGTCAAATGCATTCCCTATCATTTACGTAAAACTGTCATAAACAGTAAATCAAAAAAATGTAATTTTTTACAAACAGGCTAACAGTCATAATAGGTAAGTGATTTAAAAATAAGTTCCCCATTTTCATCGGGGTTTTTGTTCTGTAAAGACGTAGCATGCTACTACGATCTACCCAAAAATTTATAAGAAGGATATAAATCATGGCAAAAAGAATACACCATATCGGAAGCATCACAGCATTTATGCTGTTTTTTAAAGTTTGCAGTGTCATTGCATACCCAATAATATTCTCTGATGATCAGGGCATTCAGATCCGTGTCAATCAGAAGCCAAAACGTGTAATTTCATTGGTTCCTGGTATTACTGAAATGATTTTTTCAATTGGAGCGGGTGATGCTGTTTGTGGTGTGACGTACTTTGATACTTATCCGGGTGAAGCCACATTAAAAAAAATTGTCGGTGGTTTTTTTTCACCATCTTTACAAATGATTAAAAAACTTCAACCCGATTATATTTTTGTATCAACGCTGCATCAGTCTGTTATCGACTATTTTAAATCAAAACAATGTCAAACAATAGTTCTTGCGCCATCATCCATCAATAAGACATTGTCACATATTCAAATATTGGGGCAGATGTTTAATTGTGAAGAAAAGGCGATATCATCAATTTCAGACATAAAAAAACAGCTCACATTCATATCCAATAAAGTCTCTGTCATTCCTCTTGAAAAGCGAAAAAGAGTGATGCGACTCATGGGTCGTGAAAGATTAATGACACCAGGGGCAGATTCTTTCCAAAATGAATACATTCGTCTAGCAGGAGGTATACCACCAAACTTCACGAATAAAGGACATATTGTTCCTGTAGAACTTGATGACTGGAAAGAATTTAATCCTCAAATCCTTTATGGATGTGGTTTTGATCTCGAATTGGGACAGACATTATTACAAGAACCTGGCTGGAAAGAAGTTGATGCTATCAATAATAATCGGATATTTACTTTTCCATGCGAATTAACATGCAGAGCATCAATGCACTCTGCTTATTTTATCACCTGGCTTTCAGCAACGCTCTACCCTGAGTTATTTCAAAAATCAAAAGTATATTCTGAAAAAATATATCGAAAAATACCCCTGACAATTCCGCTGTCATATATAAAGTCCGCTGATATCGTTTTCAGCCATGTCAATGATCTCATGGGAAAAACGTTATTAATCGATTTTCATCAACCACAATTTATTCTATCTTCCCTTGAAGGTTCAAAAGAAGGCGTTTTAACAGTTGGCAATCATTATTTTGAACCTGCTTTCTGGATGGTCTCCCAGGAACATAATGCGCAAGATTTAATCAATAAGATTTGCAAACTTATTGATCGACCACAGAAATTATCATCCCTCTTGATTACAGGCGCTGATATGAATAATCTTGCCAGTGTATCAAAAAAACATCAGGATCTAACAATTCATGCCCTGGTAACAGCCGGTGTACAAAGCAATGCCATGCGAATGTCCAAAGATATTGGATTATATTATAAGGCTGGAACAATCAATATTATTATCTTGAGCAACAGAAAACTCTCCAAAAAAGCCATGACCCGCGCCATGATCACCGCTACTGAGGCCAAAACAGCAGCACTTCAGGATATGGATATCAGAAGTGCCTATACACCGCTCATGCATTCAGCGACTGGAACAGGTACTGATAATATTATTGTTGTTCAGGGGCAAACAGGAGTAATGATTGATCAATCAGGTGGGCATACAAAAGCGGGTGAATTGATTGCAAAAGCTGTATATGAAGCTGTTCAGCAAGCCATTTTCAAGCAAAATGGGATGGCGGCCACACGTTCTGTTTTTGTGCGATTGAAAGAACGAAAAATTTCATTACATGGTTTATTGAATTCTTGTGATTGCAACTCGGGTAAAAAAAGTCATTTAGAAATCACTTTGGAGCAAATGTTACTTCTGCCTGAATTTGCTTCATTTATTGAAATGGCATTATCAATCAGTGATGCTTATGTTCAGGGACAAATATCAAATCTTGCAGCATTTAAAACACTATGCAAAGCCCTCATTCATGAGCATACGAATCAAAATGTAGATTCAATTTACCCCTATATTTCAGATTCCGCTATTCCAAAACCCCTGGAAATGACCTTCAATACGCTGGTTTGCATTGGGACAAAAAAAGTCGTAAAAGGAAAAACAGTCACTGATGGCAAATAAAAAATCTTCCAGGTAATTATTCTACAAAATTGTTTCATCATAACGTATCGGAAGGGTAAAACTCATTGTGGTTCCTTTGCCCGGTTCGCTCAAGACACGAATACTGCCATTGTGAGCCTCAATAATTCGTTTGACAATTGACAAACCCAGGCCTGTACTCTTTTCACTTCCGGCCTGTTTTTTTCTGAATTTTTGGAAAGCGCCAAATATGTAAGGTTGATGTTCAATAGGAATGCCAGAACCTTCATCAACAACATCGACACGAATTCTATCTTCAAGTTGATGCACATGAACGGCGATGTTTCCATTTTCTGATGAAAATTTTATCGCATTGCTCAACAAATTATCAATCACCTGGGCAATTCTAGTGCAATCAAATGCAATTTCTGGAATATTGTCAAAATGTTTTGATAGATGAATATGCTTTTTATTGAATTTGTGTTGAAATAAGCGAATTCGTTCTTCTATCATATCAACAATATTATCCTTTCGAAAGCGAAGATCCAATTTTCCGCTTTCAATCACAGCAACATCAAGTAAATCATCCACAAGAGCCAGCATATGCCTGCTTTGTTGATAAATAATATCCAGAAACTCTTTTTGGTCAATTGAAAGCTGACCACTTAATTCTTCGATTAATAAGCGTGAAAATCCCCGAACCGATCCCAATGGACTTCGTAAATCATGTGCAGCAATGCCTAAAAATTTATTTTTTGTTTGATTCAGCTGTTCCAATCGATCAGCCATTTCTTTAAGCATGTCTCTTTTTCGTTTCAGTTCAATATGCGTTTGAACACGTGCTTTGACAATGGGAATACTGAAAGGTTTGATAATATAATCCACGCCGCCATACTCAAATCCTTTGGTTTCATCAGTTTCTTCGGACTTGGCAGTGATAAAAATAATTGGGATTTCTTTGGTTTTTTTCTCACTTTTTAGTTGTCGGCAAACTTTATAACCATCGATATCTGGCAACATAATATCCAGTAAGATTAAATCTGGTGGCTGCTCTGCCATTGCAATTTTAATCGCTTCCTCCCCTTTTGTTGCAAAAATAATTTGATAATCCTTTCGCATGGCTTCAGCCAAAATTTGTATGTTCGAAGGGATATCATCAACAATCAATATTTTCTGTTTGTCTTCATCAAGAATCATGGAATATCTCCTGTATTTTGTCCTTAATTGTTATCAAGTGATTATGTGCTGAGACATAATCGTATCGTGACATATGATCTTCAATAATGGACAATTCTGTGATACATTCTTTGTCATTCAATGCATGGATTAGCTTTTTTAAAACAAATTCTGCATCAAGATGATGTTGTTGCAATAATTGATCAAAATCTTGTAATAAATTTTGGATATCTTCAAGACTCATCGTTTGTTCTTCATTTATGTTCGTTTCATGGTCATGTAATTGTTTTTTTTCTTCAAGAATTTTCTGAATTGCATCAATTGTTTCGGTCAAATTAACTGCAAGGGTATTTAGCTCCTGATGAATTTCTTTGATTTCATTATTTCTAATTTGTTTGTAAATCAAAGTACAACTTTCAAAAACATAAATAGCACCAATATTTCCTGAAACTCCCTTCAAATTGTGAATATCCCTCTTTAAATCTTCAAACAATCGATTCTCATAATGGGAAAAGATTTGATTGATACTGTCTGAAAAATCCCGAACAAATGTTTTGAGAATCGCCAGATATGTCTCTTCTTGATAGGAAACACGCGCAAGCCCATCAGCAATATTTAATCCAGGATATGATGTTTTTAACGAAAAGTTGAAATTTGAATGTTTTTTGATCTTGATAGGTTTTTTATTCTTTAAATGAGGAACCCATTTACAGAGGGTTTGGATCAATATATCCGGATCAATCGGCTTTGTAGTATAGTCATTCATTCCAGCAGACAAACAGCGATCTTTTTCACCGGTCATTGCATGGGCTGTCATAGCAATAATTGGAATAGGTGGCAATGAATTGGAATCTTCATGGTAACGTATTTGATTTGTCGATTCATAACCATCCATCACAGGCATTTGGATATCCATAAGAATAGCATCAAAATATGATGGTTGATGAATATATCTGTCCAGAGCTTGTTTGCCATTGCGTGCAATTTGAACTTGAAAACCACATAATCGCAGTAATTCTTCAGCGACTTCCTGATTAATATTATTATCCTCTACCAACAATATATTTCCGCTCAGTTGATATCTGTCTTTGAATTGTGGCTCAATTTTGTGGTCAAGCATCGATTGAAGTAAATCTTTATTTAAACTGGACATGATACTGTCGAGCAGATCTGATGGCTTAATTGGTTTGGTCAAAACAGCTTCAATACCAGCAGATTCAGCATCTTTGATAATACTGTCGTCACGATAAGCAGTAACCATCAGAATTGAAGGAATTTCACATTCTTTTGATAATGTTTTGATTCGTCGTGTCAGTTCAATACCATCCATTCCTGGCATTCTCCAGTCTACCAATACCAGAGAAAATGGATCGTTTTGATTTGATAACAAAATGTTTAACGCTTCCTGCCCATTCGCCGCTTCTGTCACACGAAATGAAAAAGATGTAAGCGTTTTTTTGAATACCATGCGTGATGCTTTATTATCATCAACTAGCAAAATATGAAAATCTGATGTTTCGGGAAGAAATTGTTTTGGCGCTTTTTCTACATGATGAACATCAAAAGTGCAACGAAATGAAAAATGACTCCCTTTTCCCGGGGTGCTTTTAACAGTGATCGTCCCTCCCATAATTTCGATCAATCCTTTACAAATAGAAAGTCCAAGCCCTGTTCCCCCATATTTTCTGGTAATATATCGATCAGCTTGACTAAATGATTTGAAAAGTTTATTAATCTGTTTCTGGCTCATGCCAATACCAGTGTCTATGACAGAAAAAACAAGTATGATTTTATCCGGGGCATCAGTTTTTTGCGATTGAATCCGAATGATTACTTCGCCATGATCTGTAAATTTTATGGCATTGTTTGTTAAATTGGTTAAAACCTGACCCAGCCGCAAAGGGTCTCCAAATAATGAATTCGGAACATCAGGAGCGATTTCAAATATTAATTCCAGGCCTTTTTTATGGGCTTTAATACTTAAAATGCTTGATATTTTTTCTAAAACTTCATCCAGTTTGAAAATAACATGTTCGATGGTCAATTTGCCCGCTTCAATTTTAGAAAAATCCAATATGTCATTGATAACTGATAAAAGGGATTGTGATGAAGTATTGATTTTATTTAGATAATCATATTGTTTATTTGAGAGATTTGTCTGCATGACCAGATGTGTTAGCCCGATTACGCCATTCAAAGGGGTACGAATTTCATGACTCATACGTGCCAAAAATTCACTTTTTGCCTTATTGGCCTCTTCAGCTTCAGCCCTTGCAAGGTTCAGTTGTTCTTCAGCGCGTTTTAAACGTGTAATATCTCTTCCTGAAACCACAACATGTTCAATAAAGTCATCCTGAACCCAGGGGGTATAATGAACACTCATATAACGATTACCAATGGCCGGATAATTGTACCATGTTTCAAAGACGATACTTTCACCATTAAAACTTTTTTCTAGTTTGGGTTCTAACAGTTTTTTCATTTCATTCCCAAAAAGTGCTTCAATATTCTTACCGATCAATTCTGAAGTGTCTTTACCAAATGCAACCTCATAAGATGCATTGACAAGAATGTACTCATAATTTTTGTTAATCAGACCAATCATGTCACTGGTTGATGCCACGATCCTTTCATACATGAGCAATTGATCCTCTGCTTTTTCATATTGAATAATTTTTTTATAAAGTCTATCTGTTCTTTCTTTAACACGTTGTTCAAGTTCCTCATTCAAGGCAAGCAATTTTTTTTCAGCAATAATACGTTCTTCCATATGATATGAATTCGTCTGAATGAATTCATTGGAAATATTAATTAACAGACCCAATTCATCATTTTCATGACCATGCAAGGGCTCCAGACGAGCGTTATCAATTTTCCGCGTATCAATTTCACGAATTGATTGAATGATTAATGTTAATGGATTGGTAATACTACGCTGAAAAACAGCAAACATGATCACACACACAATTAATATTAATATGGTTGATAAAAAAATTGAAATGATTGCGCGTTGATAGAGTGGTGCAAGCATAATATGATGATCCACTTTCAATTCAAGATTTCCAATATGATGCGTGTTGTCATGAATCAAAGGGATACTATTTTGTATGAATTCCTGGGAAATGATGCGTGTAATGAATCGATAATGAGATTTTATATCCGAATAATTCGTAATTGATAAAAATACAGAATGATCAGCATTATATATGGTTGCTTCAATAATAAAATCTTTTTTTATCAAACCGCCCAATACCATTCTTGCCAAATTTTTGTCTTTTTTGAACAGCACCTGGGTAGAGGATTCTTCAATGGCATGAAGAATTTCTTTGATCGTGTTGGCATTGATTTTTTTTTGTAAATAATATCCCCACATCGCCTGTGATATTCCCAAGATAATTGCCATACACATGGCTGCAATAAATCCTTTTTTTGCCAGTTGAAACGATATACTTTTAAATATTGGAATTGACATGTAATGCTCTTGATTGATCATTGGGGTGTCCTTTTAAATAAATTGAATATGTTTAATTAACTAACTATTTTCTGCCTCAGAAAAGCAGAAATTATGCCAGACTATTTGGTTTGTTGTTGACAAATATCAGGAAATAATGAAAGATTATTAATATGGGCGATGCCCCCATCGTTGTCATGACAGCTATGGGGGAGATGCTCACAAGCCAAACTAAAATATTTTTATTTCAGGAGGTATCATGAAAGTTCTCGTGATTGGTAGCGGCGGCAGAGAACACACTTTGGTATGGAAAATTTCACAAAGTCCAAAAGTGTCACAAATTTACTGTGCGCCTGGCAATGCTGGTATCGCCAGTCTTGCTGAATGTATTGATATTAAAGCTGATAATATTCAAGAATTATTAGATTTTTCTGTGAATAACAGCATTGATCTGACTGTTGTCGGGCCGGAAGTGCCATTATCTTTGGGATTGGTTAATCGCTTTGAAAAAGAAGGGCTCAGGGTTTTTGGGCCAGGAAAGATGGCTGCTCAAATTGAGGCAAGCAAATCTTTTTCTCGATATATCATGGAAAAGTATAATATTCCCATTGCACGTGGGGAATCTTTTGATGATGAAGATAAAGCGATCAGTTATATTCGTTCTCAAGAACCACCTATTGTTGTAAAAGCTGATGGCCTGGCTGCTGGAAAAGGTGTCATTATCTGCAAAACGCATGATGAAGCCATTCATGCTGTCCAAAAAATAATGGTGGATAAAATTTTTGGCAATGCAGGAAAAAAAGTGGTTATTGAAGAATGCCTGGTGGGTGAAGAAGCGTCATTTTTGGCATTCACTGATGGCAAAAATGTTTTACCGCTGCCTTCATCACAGGATCACAAAGCTATATATGATAATGACCAGGGGCCCAATACTGGTGGAATGGGAGCTTATTCGCCAGCCCCCATAATTGATCGTATCATGCATGATAAAGTGATGGAAACGATTATGATTCCTGTGATTAATGGTTTAAAAGCAGAGGGCATTACCTATTGTGGGGTATTGTACGCAGGTTTAATGATTGTTCGAGATCAGGTATATGTGCTGGAATTTAATGTACGTTTTGGTGATCCAGAATGTCAACCCCTATTGATGCGATTAAATTCTGATTTGGTGAGCATTATGGATGCCTGTATTGATGGTCAATTAGATAGGGTGAAACTCGATATTGATCCAAGACCTTCTGTGTGCGTTGTGATGGCATCAGGTGGTTATCCAGAATCATACCAGAGCGGAACAACGATAAATGGTCTTGACAATAATCTAGAAAATGAAAAATTGAAAATTTTTCATGCCGGAACTGCATATAAAGCACACGATATTGTAACAAGCGGGGGACGTGTTCTCGGTGTTACTGCGCTGGGTGACAATATTCAATCTGCAATTGAGGATGCATACAATGCTGTTTCACTCATTTCATGGAATGGATGTTTTTTTAGAAAAGATATTGGTAAAAAGGCTGTTGATCGTCTGAACCAATTACCCCAAGTCGGAATTGTTATGGGAAGTGACTCTGATCTTGAAATTATGAAATCTGCAGCCATGATTCTCAAGCAATTTAATATTCCTTATGAAATGACTGTTGCTTCAGCACATCGGACACCGGATCGTGTCATGAAATTTGCACGTGATGCTGAACAAAAAGGGATAAAAGTCATTATTGCTGGTGCTGGCATGGCTGCGCATTTAGCAGGATTTTTGGCGGCACATACACGTATTCCAATTATTGGTGTGCCAATCAATGCCTCATCATTTCAAGGTCTTGATTCCCTTTTGTCAACAGTCCAAATGCCGCCAGGTGTCCCTGTTGCATCAATGGGGATCGGAAAACCAGGTGCTAAGAATGCGGCATTGTTTGCCATTCAAATGCTGGCTTTGAACGATTCCGAACTTCAGAAGCAATTACAGAATTATAAACAAGATATGGCCGAACAAGTAGCGGTAAAGGCCAAAACTGTCTGCTAAATAATCATGCAAAAAAGATCTTATGATTGTCCAATTTTGGTTCAAAGCTGGCAATCGCAATTTTAAAAAAGAAGATTGATCAACTGCGCATACGCCCCTGCGCATGCAGGTGACTGGATTGAAGTAGTTGAACCCGACATTAAGTCAAGCATGCTTACATGAAAATCACATTTAACATCATCACAGATATTAAAGGGATAGTAAGTAATGAACAAAAACAAGCTAGTAAAAATACTCGAATCTGTTTCAAAAGGCCAGACGACAGTTCAAAAAGCAGCACAAGAACTTAGCCAGTATCATTCTGAAGATATCAACTTTGCACATATTGACCACCACCGAAGTTTACGTAAAGGATTTCCTGAAGTAATTTTTGGAGAAGGTAAAACAGCCGGGCAAATTATTGGGATTATGGACAGCATGATGATGCAGGAAAACATAATCATTGCCACTCGTGTCAACCCCAAAAAAGCCTCTCAGATAATATCTAACTTTTCATCTGCGATATATCATGAGGAAGCGCGCATGATTGTTTTGGAAAAAGAAACTTTACCTAAGAATGGCAGAGGGAAAATTTTGGTTATTTCAGCAGGGACATCAGATATTCCTGTAGCCAGGGAAGCCTTTTTGACAGCTGATGCTATGGGAAATGAGGTGGAATGTCTATTTGATGTTGGCGTTGCAGGTATTCATCGCTTATTCAGTCATATTGAACAAATTCAAACTTCGTCAGTTCTCATTGTTGTCGCAGGAATGGAAGGCGCTTTACCCAGTGTTGTGGCGGGTCTGGTTTCTAAGCCAGTAATTGCTGTTCCTACGAGCGTGGGATACGGCACCAGTTTTAATGGTATTTCTGCTTTATTGGGTATGCTGAACAGCTGTAGTTCAAATGTTTCGGTTGTGAATATTGATAATGGATTTGGAGCAGGGTATGTGGCATCATGTATTAATCAAAACTAATATATGATTTTTGCCATTTCTTTTCTGTCTTTGGGGGGATTTGTAATGTATAGACGTAGCATGCTACGTCTATACACAATAGAAATAATTCAAAATTATTTATTGATATCTTTCCAAAATTTTTTGATATGTACCATTAGACTTGATAATTCCCATGCCTTCATCGAACTTTTCAACATATGTTCTGATAATTGGTCGGTTAATGGCAAAACTGATATACAAAGGATTCACTGCCTGAACACCGATACATTTAATCTTGTCCTGCAATTTCATTTCTTTTAATAATTGAGACATGACCAGTTTATCTTCAATTAATACATCAATTCTTTTGCCAACCAACTTTCTGATATTAGATTTACTTGATGGTGCAACATCTTTTTTGAAAAAATTCGCATTTTCAAATTCATCACTATATGGATATTCATTAACTGTGCCGACCTTTAATCCTTTTAATGATTGTAAATCTTTATAAGGAATATCCCTTTCTTTCAATGAAAAAAAAGAATCTTCATTCATGGCAATTGGCGTTTTGGGAAAAATAGTCTTATTTTCATAAACACTATTCTTGATTGTGGTAAAAAAACCATCAGTCTTTTTTCCTTTTAATGTCAAGTATTCAGCCCTTGCAAAGGGGACTGAAATATATTTGACCTTGTAGCCCACTGCAGAAAAAGCTGCGGTAATGATATCTTCCGCCAATCCTTTTGCACCAGGGCCAGAAAATGGTGGCCAACCATCCTCGGCGGCCAACACAACAGTTTTTTCTCCGGTATTTGCCGCTGGTTCAAGCTGAACCTCTGCAACAGCCAAGCCATTTGTCATCATACCTGCAATTACAATAATACTAATTATTGCTCTTTTCATAAAAAACTCCTTGCTTTATATTTTCAATCTTTTCCAAATATAGATTGAAAAAGGTTAATTGAGAATTATTGAAAGAATATCAGGTACACCTTAGATTTCATGCATATTTTTCATAAGAACTTTTGCCCCGATTATGATCTGAAAAACATCAAATCTAGACGTACATTATATATTAAAAAAAATAATATGACATCAATTTATTTAATTGATTTATTCACTTTTTTCAACCAAATTTTTTTTATTTATTTAAACATTTTAAATTGTGAGTCGTTCGCCTGAGTAAACCCACCTTTTTTGAAAATTCTGAATGCAATTTCAAACATATTTTTCTTTCATCTTGACATAGTTGAAATATATTGCCATATTTTTTTATCGAAGATTTAAAGGAGGACTTGTTATGAAAAATGAAGTTGCCATTGCCAACCCCATATATGATATTGTCTTCAAGTTTTTAATGGAAGACCTGGATGTTGCAAAACTTATTTTATCCACAATTATTGATGAAAAGATTGAAAGTCTTGAATTATACCCTCAGGAAAATACCATATACATTGAAAATCGTTCATTAACTGTTTATCGGTTGGATTTTTCTGCAAAAATTCGTTTGCAAGATCAATCTTATAAACAGGTTCTTATTGAAATCCAAAAAGCAAAATATTCGACAGATATTATGCGTTTTAGGCGATACTTAGGGGAGCAATACAAAAAATCGACAAGTGTTTATTCTGAAATAGAAAAAGATAAAAAGAAAACAAAAAAACGTGCTATTCCTATATTAACAGTTTATTTTTTAGGACATCAACTGGAAAATTTTAGTATTCCGGTTATCAAAGTGAAACGTCAATACATAAATGGAGTTTCAGGAAAAGCGCTGAGTGCCAAAGAACCTTTTATTGAAAGTTTAACGCATGACAGTTATGTTATTGTCATTCCAGAACTAAACTCAAATAAACAAAGCGAATTAGAAAAGATGCTGACGATATTTGATCAAAGTTTAATCATTTCAGATGGGCATATATTGATAATCAATGAATCTGACTACCCTGAAAAATTTAAACCAATTATCCGACGCTTACAGATGGCCTCTGCAAATTATGAAATAAAACAGCGAATGGAAGCAGAAGATGAAATAATAGAAGAATTACAGTCATTGGAACGTGTGATTGAAGAAAAAAATGAAACGTTGGCGAAAAACAAAAAAATGTTGGCTGAGAAAGATAATGCTTTGGCAGAGAAAGATAATGCTTTGGCTGAAAAAGAAATGATTATTCAACAATTACAACAGAAATTGAATCGTTAATGAGGAATTTAGAAAGATGTTCTTAGTAAAAGAAAGTCTCCATTGACAGCCTGTTCGAAAATGAGGTTTTTTATAATTATATTATAGGAGGACTTGTTATGAAAAATGAAGTTGCCATTGCCAACCCCATATATGATATTGTCTTCAAGTTTTTAATGGAAGACCTGGATGTTGCAAAACTTATTTTATCCACAATTATTGATGAAA
>Ga0272440_1002455_pt1 | contig 14444 bp, 12 predicted proteins | sample SSMMMBAug17_FD_192440 | JGI IMG/M metagenome (GOLD analysis project Ga0272440, IMG submission 192440) | Marine sediment archaeal communities from Little Sippewissett salt marsh, Falmouth, MA, United States - SSM-MMB-Aug17 | ecosystem: Environmental > Aquatic > Marine > Wetlands > Sediment ...
CATTCGTTTTATTGATAAAATCGAATGTTAATTAGTTTGATGTGAATGACCTTATTGTTTTTGTAAGCGCTTTTACTGTTCGTTTTAATTCATAAATTTCTTTATATAGTTCATCCATTTCTTTGTTGGTAGGAACAGGCACGTGCTGAAGAAAATCAATAAGAACATCATCTTTTGCTTTTTTGAATTGAACATATGTCTGAATGGTCTGGTTCAGGACATCAGTGTATTCTTTTGATTTCAGTAAAGACATGAAATGTCCTTCTAAAATGCGAATCCATTGATTGTAGTGCTCTTTAAAATTATTGGAAAACTCGCCCTCAGCCAATTTTTTTTCGATTTCCATTTGGAAAACCTGCGCTGTCTTTTCAAATGGAACATATAGCATGAACATAAATTCTGACATGGATTCATTAAACAAATTGTATTTGTCAATGGCAATATTGATACGTTCTTGATAAAAGCGGAAGAGTCCAAGTGTTGGGATTTGAAAAAAGTGTTGAAGTTCTTTTTCGTAAATATTTTTCCATGTCGTGAAAAGCTCTTTGTCCATATCATCAAAACTGTAGGCTTTGGTCTCTTTTCCAATACGAATGCAACGTTCAATCCATTTTTTTTGCATCTCCATAACCGATTCAGTTACCTGTTTGAGAATTTCTATTGATGCCGATGATATGGCATCGGTTTTTTTCATAGTTGCGTCAATATTGTCAGGCTCAAAAAGGCTGGACAGAATCAGATGATACATATTCATTGATGATGTAAAAAATTGATCGGTTTTTTTTGAACCTGTAAATGAAGTCCCTGCTTGAAAGAAGTCTTTACTTTCCTGTTGAGAAACAGCCATTTTTTTCCATAAATTCATTGCCGACTGTATCCATTCGTGCATGTTAAACGTTTGTTCTTGATCGGATTGTGTCATGTTTGCTCCTGAAATCTTGATTGAATGGTATATTGTATTTCAATATTTAACCATCCAGATTGATTAATTGTGATATGTTTAAGTTCGCTTCATTAAATAGCCAGTTAAGCATATTAAATACTGTTTGTAGCTCCCGAGTTACCCACACCAGGTCAGTATCTTTTGTAAATAATTTTCCAAATTCCCATATTTTTCCTGTTGTAACAATGCCATAACTGAGTTTAATTCCTTGCTATGATGATGCAACCATTTCAGCCAGCGCTTTCGCCCATCCTTTTTCAAACCTCTCTTTTTTGGCTTCAATGATGTACAGTGGTGGAACAGCCATTCCACCATATTTTGTTTTGGGTGCGATTAAATAATCAGGTTCGCCGATCAAGATTATTTTTTTTGATACAAAATTGTGCTTCCATATCGAACAGGCAAAAAAAGATCAGATTCGTTATGCGCGTTTTCCATTGCCCCGAGGATAAGAAAACCGCTAGAAATCAACATGCGATGAAATTGTTGAATAATTTTTTTTTTCATGTTTGCATCAAAGTATATTAATACGTTGCGACAGAATATCATATCAAAAGTGCCCATACGCGAAAGGGATTCAATAAAATTTAGCTGATAAAACGTGACCATGTTTCGGATATGTTTCTCCAATTGCCAATGTTTCTCGATCTTTTTAAAGTACTTACGTTTTCGATCTGAACATAGGCCGCGATTGACTTCAGCATCGTAATAGGTCGCACTTTTGGCTTTATTCAATGCGCGTGTTGAAATATCTGATGCTGCAATAATGAAGTTATCTAAAGAAATTCCTTCAAACTTGTTGCGCTCAACAAATTCATAAATCAACATAGCAATGGAATAAGCTTCCTGACCGGTAGATGAACCTGCACTCCAAAGCCGAATTTTTCTTCCCTTTTGTTGATGGATATCTTTTTTGAATTTTTCGAGAATATGTTTTTCAAACGTTTCAAATGGATGGCGATCACGAAAAAAAGAAGTTTCATTGGTAGTCATTGCAAGAATAATATCCTCACGCAGCTTATGACAAACATTTCGCATGAGTTGAGATGTCAGTTCGGAAAAACTGTTGATTTGATATGATTTTAAAAGTGGTTCAAGGCGCTGGTGAATCAGATATTTTTTATCTTCCTTCAATGCAATGCCACAATTTTGTTTAATATATTGTCGAAGATAGTCAAAGTCTTGTTTGGATAAGTTCATATTTTTATTCATACTCTCTTTAAAACATTGGCTATACATTCAGGTATTTTGTCCAATGGTTGAACATCATTGACAAGTCCAGCCCGAACCGCACTGCCTGGCATCCCCCACACAACACTGCTGGCTTCATCCTGGGCAATTATATACACCCCGCGTTGTTTCAAATAAGATAATCCTTCTGTGCCATCAGTACCCATTCCGGTTAGAATAACAGCGATCACATCCCTTCCATATACATGCGATGCCGATTGAAACAAAACATCAACCGATGGCCGACATCCATGTATTGGAGGGTCTTCATTGGTATAAATAATAAGTTCTGTGCCTTTTTTCTTTACCAGCATATGTTTGCCACCCGGTGCAATGTAAACATGTTCATTTTGAATGGGCTGATTGTTATATGCCTCAACAACCTGAAACCGGCATTTGGCATTGAGGCTTTCTGCAAGAGATTCTGTAAATTTGGGGGGCATATGTTGAACGATCATCACTGGAATATTGGTTCGTTGACACAGATCAGGTATTAGCGACATTAACGCTCTGGGGCCACCGGTTGAAACGCCAATCAATATTGCTTTGTATTTTGTTTGCGTGATCCGCAAAACCGGCTCTTTTGATTCTTCTTTTTCAACAATTGTTTCGTCGGTTCGAATAATTACAGGTGAACTTTGTTTATTCTGCGATGCAATTCTGCGGGATGTAAAATACCTGATTTTTGCAAGCAGTTGACGACGAAGCGTTGAATAGTTCTTTTGCTGATCATTCCCTTCAGGCTTGGTGATAAAATCAAACGCTCCGGCTTCAAGTGCTTTTATGGTAATATCCGCCCCTTTTTTGGTAAATGCACTTAACATGATTACCCCAATAGGCGCATAATTTTCATCTGCTGCATTGATTTCTTGGATCGCGCTTAAGGTTTGAATGCCATTCATTTCTGGCATCTCTATATCTAATGTAACAAGATCCGGCCGCTGATTCTTAATAAATTCAACTGCTTTTAAACCATTTCTGACAGAGCCGACAACTTGAATGTCATCTTCGCCTTCAAGGCATTTTTGTACGATCTTTCTAAAAATTAAAGAATCGTCTACAATTAATATGGTTGTTAAATTTTTCATGTATCGAATATTTTTGTTAATTGAATTATACCATGTTTCCTTTATTAATTAATTAATAAATTGCATATAGAAAAATATCAATAATTTTTTGTATTTTTATATTTGATTGGATGAAAAACTGCAAGTTTTTTTGTTTCAGATACAAAATGATTTTTGATGGAAAACGTATTTATCTGATTATTCGCGTTTTGAAACTGACAGGGACATTCAGTATGAACTTTTTTTTAACTTCAACAATGGATTTAGGCAGGCAGTCGAACATTTTCGAAAAAATGTTCGTTGTGTATAATTTGATCCAAAAAATTGATGCGCAAAGTGTATTGACCGACTATTTGTTTTTTTGGGTTACACGCAAACGAGTTTGTTCGTGTCAACGCGTTTTATTATTGTTGTGTAATCAAAGATAGCAGCAACAATCATGGAAGAAATGCCATCCTGGCATGTTCCTTTTTTTTCGCAGCACCAGTAACAAGCAACATATAGTAATCCTTTATACCATTATGTGAATAAGGAATTATAATATTTGCCTGCAATTGGCCTTCATTTTTGGGGTTGAATGATACCTCAAACTGGCAGGTAGAACCCGGTAATAATTTGTTTTGAGCGCATTTGTTATCCTGTATTTTAAATGCATTATAGATATCTCCTGTAATATATGGCGCATCAATTTGAATCGCTATTTGATTTTTTTTTGTTTTTTTTAACCATCTGTTCATGTTGATACGACTGCGCGTATCAGGTATATTCCAGCGATGTATATTTTTTGGGTTTGGCACTTTCTTTTTAACTTCTTTTTGTTCCACAATGGAAATTTTCGGTTTCTCATCTTCTTGATTTCTATCAGAATTACTAGCGAACAGATAGAAACATCGGGTTGTCTGACTGATTCCCAAAGATTGTGTGCCAAAGTCAAAATGTATGATATTGTCAGTGTTATTGTATGAATCCAGGGCATTTCCTGTATCAGCCAATCCAGAAAATATTAAAAAATTGGTAATCAGGATGGCAATAAAACACTCTTTTTTCTTTTTATTATTTTGATTAATCATAATAACCTCCCTGGAAAAATATAAAATGTAAAGAAATAATTGCTCTTTTGAAAGTCAATTCGTTTTATTTGATAGAAAACTTGAGTATAAAAAGTATTAATAATTGTTTCATCCATACAACATATTATTATCTATTAACAATTTAAATAAAAAAAACAGGTGAATTATCCTGCTTAAACAAAAATATGCGGTAATCATACCAATACATGCCATTAATAGATAAATGCGATTGCGCACAACAGAAACATTCTGGTATTATGGATTAACCCAAAAATTATTCTAGCGACACTTGCGCGTGCAAAAAATAAGGTTGTGGCATGAAACATCTTTACAGGGGCGCATTCTAAAAATATTCATGTTTTTTGCGTATACAGATGACCATCTCTATACAATGTCAAAAATTCTTTTTTTTTTGGTGTCAATACTGATTGCCGGATCGCCTGCACATGCACAAATCAACCATCAACAGATAAGGCATGGCGGACTTGACCAGGAGTGAAAATCGTCAGGTTGTTTAGTGATTCTCGCCTCTGGTATCATATAATTGTCCGATTGTATATACATTATGAGTAATCATTGATCAATATTACTGTTTGTGTTTTTCGTTTAATCTCATGCAAATCTGTTTAAATTTAAATGGCATATTCCTTGCTTCAACTATGAAAGAAAACCATATTCAATACATTATATGAAAAAGGATTTATTAAATGTATCGGTATATTATATTGATTTTACTATTAATTTATTCGGGATGTTCTATGAATATTCAAACATCCATTCCGCTTGTCAAAGCGCATGTCTTATTGAAGTATGAAAAGCCTTATCCCTTAAAAGCAATCAATCCAGATGCGTTTTTGATCATTGTCAGTGATGAAAGTGATCAATATAAAAAATCGCAGGAGTTGCTGCAAGAAGTGAAACAACGTTTGAAACAAACAGGTTATTTTCAGATTACTGATCACATGGATGATTCAAGAAAAAGACCTACATATATTTTAAATATAAATCATTATGTAAACTCGCCTGTTCAAAAAGCAAGGCGTGCCGGCATTCGGGATATGCATGAAATAGATAATATTTGTGAACAATCTGACGTTTTGATCTCATATGTCAGTCTTTACGAACCCCAATATTTTGAAATGAAACATGTCTTTATGATCAAATCCCTTGCGAAGAAAACTTTTGAATCCAAAGGTCCGAAGTCATTTGAGAGTCAGTTAAGCAAACAAATCGTTTCTCAATTGGATAAGGCCATTACTGTACCTCGAAAATCCATTGATGCCTATATTTTGCCAGGAATGGATTCACGCGCGAAAAAATATTTAATTCAATATGATTATACAAAAGCGAAAAACCGCTTGAAATCCATATTACCACCACTGGATTATACAAGAAAATCGGTGACTGACATTCAAAAACAATACGAAAAATGGCATCGGAGCAATTTACGAAATCTGGAAACTGATTTAATTAATTATTATGGATTCTTATTGGCATGCGAGGCCAGTGAAGCTGATCCAGTAAAGTTGCAAGGCATCTATACAGGTTATCAAACAATTATCACGTTGACAGAATCAAACCCGTTGATAAAAGCCTGCGCACATGCACTAGGGCGCAGTAGTATATAATTATGATGAGAGTAAAAGGAGATTATTCAATGCGCAGTAGACAATATCAATGCTTATTCATAGCATTGATAGTTTTGTTATCAATTTGTGGATGTGCAAAAAGTCAATTGCATGTTACACACTTTATTCGACCGCCCTCAAAGGTTGTTCGATTTCGAGATATTCAAACTATTCTGGTGCAACAACCAGATATCCAGTTTTCCGGCAAACTGTCTACAGACTTGAAACAACTATATCAGCATATCATTCAGGAAAATATTGCCAAAACTTTTAGTCATATGCCCTGGTATCAAATACAACTGATTTGTCCAAATGCCCAATGTGAATCCATTACAAATCAAATTGAACAAAATGGGTATGACTGGGATAATCCAGTTCCCACAGAAATGTCGTACCAAAAGCAGCATCAATTATTTATAAATGGAAATATTTATCAATCAACAAAGGATCAATCAGAAATTTCAGTAACAGCGACATTGAGCATCGTCCTTCTGGATCATGAGGGAAATGAAGTTTATGTTCGGCTGTTAGATAAATTGAACGCCAAGGATCGTTTTATAACTAACCAATCACACTGGGATAACATTTGTATGCATCGAAGGCTGGCGCAAAAATTATTTCAAATTGCAATCACGCAGTTAATGGATGATATATATCCCAAGAAAATTAAACGCTTAATAACTATTCACAATGATGCTGATATTCGGGGACGATATCTTCTTGAAGCAGATGCTTTTCCTGAAGCCCTTGCGCATATTGAAGAATCCATCAATAAAAAAGAACGTACATATATTGAAAAAAAGAACAAAATCTTGGAAAAGTATGAAAAACTAGAAAAAAAAGCGTTTGCGCGTGCATTTCCTGATGACGATTTTCGAGAAAAACGTATTGAAATGGCCAAAGAAAAAGAAACTGAAATTGATAGTGCCAGAAAATGTTTATCCGGAGATTACAAAAACTATGGTACAGCACTTGAAGCACTCGGATTCATTGATCAGGCTATCGAATATTATGAAAAAGCGATTCATGCGGATCCATTGAATTACATGGCCAGGCTGGCTTTTAATCGTGTCGTTTATTTTAGAACAACCAGTAGCAAAGAACTGGAACTTAGTCGTGAAATTTCTGAACAGTCATTAAGGAGTCATGATGAACTATAGAAATACCCTTTTGTCAATTGGTCTTATTTTGAGCGGACTCATTTTGCATGGATGCACTACCACGAGATCATTGCCCAAAATGCAAAGTTATCAATCCCCTTTTGCAGGTATTCATCGCCTTTTACTTTTAGATTGCAAGACTGTGCCATCAAATATAAATGCGGGAATTTTTTCAGCATCAAAAAGTGATATTCATATGCTTTCAATGGGCATTTGCGAATCATTTCGCGATGTGCCGCATATTCGGCTGTCGTATATTCCTCAAAAAGACTTGATTCCGCAAAATGCCGAGTATGATGCCCTGCTTTCTGCACAAATTTGGTGGCAATTCGACGCCGAAACAAAAACACAATCACCCAGACATCAGTTTGATTTGATTGTTCAACTGCAATTGCATATCAAAAATGAAAACAACAGAATTCAAACACGTAACTATTATGTGACTGCAATGCACCGGGAAGGCTTTATTCTTCGCAATCAACTATTTTTTTGTCGGTTGGCAGACGATTCACAAGAGGCCATGCCCGGAAACTATATGCTTCCTAAACTATCAGAGCAGATTTTCCAATTAACACAACTACCAAAAAATCTCCCAGTAAAATCACCTGATCTTGTTGATCCTAAAAGCAAAACTCTTTTTAATGCCAGAGCATATAAGGCATTAATTCATTATCTTGTGACATCACGTTTATCAAAAAACAATCCCGATGCAATCCCTTTATTTATAGATGCCCGACTTGCCGATGCGATAGATATCCTGAATCAAGACAGGCAGATAGCGCATTATCAAAAGTTTACAAAACAATATCACCCTGAAATTGTCGCATTGGGCCTTTGTTTTGAAAAAACAGGTCAGATCAAAAAAGCACTGGGATGTTATCGCTTTGTTATCAAGCATGCACCCGAATCTTCTCGTAAAAGTGCTGATGGAATTTCACGATGTTTGGAGATTTTGGCTGTTCGAGATCATATTCAACTGGCAGGTCTGAATATTCAACCCGATACAGCATTTAAACTCAAACGCGTTGATTTAAAAAATATTGTGCCTGATGAAAAAGCGATGGCTGCTACAGAAACAAATTTTATCGACTTACAACCCCCGCCAGTAGAGGAGATATCTATTAAAGAATCATTTGTTTCGGACAAAAAGAAACAACAATCTGATGAGGAATCAAAAAAGATTGCCATTCAGATGATGATAGATCAATGGCTCTCGGCATGGCGGTCAATGAAAAGTGATGATTATTTTCGATACTATGCCAGAAATTTTCAACCTGATGATAATATCACAGTACATCAGTGGAAAAAACAACGAAAAGAAAGATTAAAGAGAAAATCTATTTTTGTGTCAATTGTGGGACAGGCTGATATCAATTTTTTATCGGATACTGAAGCAGAAGTTTTGTTTGTGCAGGATTTTGAGTCCAAAGGCTTTTACTACAAAGACCGCACGAAAAAACGTTTAATCCTTAAGAAAGAGGATTGGGCTTGGAGAATAATAAAGGAAGAGGTGATTGATGTTATTCCATGAGTTTCTGACCTCAATTTTTGAAATTGTCAACAGTCAAATGTAATCTTTTTGCCAAATCATCCAAAAACACACCAGATGCATAATCCAATTTGATTTGTGCAAGTTGGATATCATAAAGTACCTCAGCTAATTTTCGTTCTGAAGTAGACAACAAGGTATTGGCATCCATAACATCAACACTTGTAGCCATACCAAACTTGAATTGATTTGTGACAGCGTCAAAATTTTCTCTGGAAAAAGTCAACTGATCTTTTAATGAAGTCAGAAGGCTTAACTGTGTGTTAAGTTCCAGAAAAGCAGTTTCTATTTCAAGCGCAATGTCTCTGGTTTTATCTTGAATCATATACCGCATCTGTTTTTTTTCAATTCTCGCTTTTGCAACTTCTGCGGATCGGATGCCACCATCAAAAAACGAATAATTGAGTGTAACTGAACCTGAAATATTATCATCCGGATCTTCAGGCGTGCTGTCTTCACTATCATAGTACTGACCTTCAATTGAAACTGATGGCCAATACGCGCCTTTGGCGACTTTGATCTGATCTTTGGCCATTTGATCGGAAATTTCCAGTTTTTTTATTTCAGCCCGATTTTGAAGTCCCTGTTTGACCCAATTTTCCAGAGACGTTTTAGACATAGGTGTTGGCTCAGGTGTAATTATTTCAAAAGTGTTAGGAATGCAGACCATTCGTGCAAGTGTCGCTCGTGCGATGCGATTGGCATTGATTGCACGTTTATTCTCGGTTTGGGCATCAGATAACTCCGCTTTTGCCCGATACAAAGCGGTTTTTGCAATCTCATTGACTGACAGACGATCAGCAACTGCTTGTTGATGTTTAAACAATCGTTTCACGTTGGCTTCAGATATTTCAATTGACTTTTGTGTTTTCAAAACTGAGTAATATGACTGTACAATATTGAAAAGATACGTTTCTGTCAGACGATACAGATCGTAAAAAGTTTGTTTGCGATTGAATTCACTGATTCGGTAATAAATGAACTCTTTTCCATTGAGAGTAAAACTTTGAGAAATATGAATTCCCCATGTACCGATCCATTTAGGCTGATCCAGCATCTCTTTCCAAAATCTAGAATATACTGTTTGTGCAGACAATTTCGGCAATAGCACAGCGCGTGCAATATCGCTGTAGGTTTTGGCCAGATTGATTTCCTCATATTTATATTTGATTAGATCTGCCTGATATATGGCTTTTTTCAATAGTTGATCAAGGTTATATTGAAGAATCTTTGACTCTTCTGCACATAGGCTGGCAGTCCAAAAACAGACAAGAATAAACAAGGTAATTGGTTTCATTTAATAAAAACTCCATTTTCATAAATCACCTGTTTTTTTCCAGATGACAACTTTGCTGTGACAACTTTTGGCTCTGTATTGATAATGTCCCAATGAATTACAGAATCATTCAAACCAAGTGATTCTTTTTGTGAACGAGAAAGCTTTGGAATCTCAGCATTATAGGCAGCATCGAAAGAACTGCCCAAAGCAATATGACAATTTCCATATGTGCCGCCATAGTTTTCATCAAACAAAATATCTGCCATATAGCTATCAATTTTTGAAAAACGCTTATCAGTCAATGAAAACTCCCCTACACGAGATGCACCAGAATCAGTTTTTAATCGCTTGTTTAAAAATGTTTCACCAGTTTCTGCGGTGGCTTTTACAATACAGCCATTGTCAAATGAAAGCCGAATATCCTTTATAAAATTGCCATTAACAAAAGCCGCTTGGTCTGAATAGTATGTGCCATCAATAGTGCGCCAATCGGGTGATGTAAAAATTTCAAAGCTGGGAATATTTCTGCCCGAAAGCCCCAACCATTTTCGTTGATCTCCCAATGATAGCCGCAGATCAATCTGTTCAGATTCAACATGAATCTGTTGGATATCTAGAGATAGCAACCACTTTTTTGTATCCTCAATCTGTTCATAAAAATCCTTCCAGACCGACAGCGGCGCGGATGCATCTAAATGACATGCGGTCTTTACTTTATCCGCATAAACTTCTAAAGTTAAATTTGCATGACTCGCACGCGCTGGTGTGGGGTAGGCTCCTAATGTCCAGGAACACGTTTTTTCCAATTGTCTTTTTTGCATGATTTTTTTTAAAAAGTTATGGGATAGTGCAACAATGTTTTGTTTTTCAGGATCAATATTTTCTAGATGGGTCAATTGTTCAGGGGCTCTAACATAAATTGCTCCCTGAATTGAAGACATGAGAATCTCTTCACCAGGCGTAACGAATGATAATTGTTTGTCATTGGCAATCTCATAGAAGTCGCTTTCCATATCAGTCGGTGGTGTCAATCGAATAATTGGGTTTAATCCGCGATTAAGAATCATTTTATGAAGCGTTTTTATCAAGGGCAAGCTAGGCAAATGTCCCTGAATAAGAATGGTATCATCTGGTTTAAACAGGTTTTGTCGCGCTGTTTCAAGCCCCCAGAATAAAACTTGCGCATAATCTTCAAGGGCTTTCTCAGAAAATAAAGGCTGTATTGAATCTGTTTGATTCATCCAATCGCTCCTCGTTCAATTTTGTAAGGCAACTGTAGAGATGTAGCATGGCTACGTCTCTACAATCGCTTATTCTGTTGTACAATCAAGATAAATTGAGCATAAAATTTTCAAAGCATTCCTGATTTATCATGTAATAGTTAAATTAATTATTAATAATATCATCAAACTGGATAACTTGTGGACGTCCGGGGAGACTTAAATCATTTTGCATGGCATCTTGTAATTCTGCGTCAAAGTCTGGATCATACCACCAATACCAATAAGCCGAACTTTCATCACCATATTTCGACAACACAGTGTTTGGCGTACCAAATTTATTCCAATAGAGTAATCGGGTATAATTAATATTCCATAGTAAGACATATGGAACATCATCAATTAGATATTGATCAATTTTTTTGCAAATTTCATGACGTTTGGTAACATCGAATATTTGTTTTTGTTCGTCAATCAATTTGTCTACTTCAGGATGCTTGAACCCTGTAATATTATTTCCGCCATTGCGGATAGCTTCGTTGGACGACCACATACCTTCTGGGTTTTTAAACAAACCGGCCCCCCAGGCTGCCCATGTCATCTGGTAATTAAACGTATCCATGTCTTTTGCCCATGCGGCCCAGTCCTTATTTTCAATTTTCAGGGCAATGCCCACATCTTTTAAATCCTCTTCATATATCGCCAAAAATTTGTGTGAGGATGCGGATCGGGTTAAAAACGTAATTTCCAATGGCAGTTTATTTTTTTCCAGCATTCCTGTGGCAGTATTGACCTTCCATCCCGCATCATGCAATAGTTTTCTGGCAGCTTTTTTATCAAATGGGGTAATGGGATTGGTATTGGGATGTTTTGAATCATATAAATCCTCATAATAAGATTTATGCAAAAAATATTGATTATACATCAGGGTTTTATTCATTTTTTCCCGATCAATTAACAAATATAAAGCTTTGCGAACACGGATGTCATCGAATGGCGGATGGCGCATATTCATGGCAAATCCCTGAAAACCAATGGGACGATGATTAAATATTTTTTGACGAATAATCCAGTTTCTATCAAATTTACTGCCTTGTGTTTCGTTAATCCATAGCCTTGCTGTATAAATGGGAAACAAATCAATGTGACCTTTTTTAAATGCCTCAAATGCGTTTTCTCGATCAGCAAAAAACACAAATTTAAGGAAATCAAAATTTCCCATCCCTTTATAGCGAATATCATCATGGGCCCACCAATTAGGTCGTCGTTTGAGTGTAACATATTGACTTTCAACTATCTTGTCCAATTGGTAAGAACCTGAAACAACTGGAAAGGAAAAATTAATTTGATTAAAATCTTTCTTTTCAAATACGTGTTTTGGCAAAATCTGGAATCCGCCAACAGCGCCTAAATTAACCCAATGCACTTCTTTTGCAGTAAATTGAATGGTGAGTTTGTCCAAAATTTTGGGTGTATTAAATCTTTCAAGAGAAAGTTTGTGGACGCCTGTCATATTCTTAGGATTGATAATGGCATCATAGGTCCATTTGACATCTTGTGCAGTTATGGGATTGCCATCACTCCAGTGCGCTTTGGGATTCAGGTAAAATGTGAAGATTTTTTTATCATCAGAAATTGTCCATTTTTTTGCAAGCTTTGGTTCGTATTTCAATGTCATGGGATTCATATCAATCAAGGTTTCATATAAAGCGCCAAAGAACTCTGATGTAAACGAATTGTTATCCAGATAGTAATTCAGGCTTTTGGGATTCTGTCCAGCAAATATTGACAGTTGACCGCCTCTTCGGGCATCAGGATTGGCAATAGGGTTGGGTTTTGGTTGCCAGTTAGCTGGCGGAAAAGTTTGATCTGCAAAAGCCAGACTGACCAATATTGTAAAATAAATACACAGTACTCTCATAAATTTTTCCTTCTTGTTCTTCGGTATGAACCGAGGACGCATTCCCATAAACAGTTATGATCGTCCAACCAAAGTTGGACGATCATACTCCAATTTATTTGATTCAGAATTTACAAAATTTTAAGAATTTTCAGAATTAAAAATAGTGTAACACAACTCATATTTTATAAACTCTGAAAATTTTGATTCTAAAAAAGACACGAATTAATTTTTTCCCTCAACATTTACATCTCCAATTCTATTCATTGAACAGGTGTAAGCTGCACCAAAAGCTGAAAAAGGATTAAATTTGTTGAACTAACGTTTTTTAACTCGGAAAAACTTCGAGCGCTAATCCATTGCAGCGTTACTGTATAAATCACAATTCAAGGTTTGACATCATCTCTCCAACTTTGTATTCCTAATTATTTTGATTAGTTACTGAATTTTCTTATTGCAAACTACCGCTAATTGTATTTTTTGTTACCGCTAATTGTATTTTTTGTTACATACTATCAGTACCAATTGCGTTTTTCCAATAACCAATTACTATTTAAAATATTTTGCACTGATCTTTTGATTAATGTTATAAATTATCCTCACTAGCTGCAAAATTTGTGACAGCCATACCGACAGACAAATACGAACAAATTATTATAAAATTTTGTTTATATCGCTAATATTCAAGATTGTAGCTGGCACTAATTTTGCAAAAACGTGATAAATACCAAGAACTTTAATGGATGACAGCCAAACTAATTAATTAATTAGCTGGCACATTATAGTTTTCAATATTCTTCTACAATGGCATATAAATCAATTAATGAAGAACTTTTTAATCTAAATTTTGTTCCATGATTGTGTCCTGTTCTTGCATCAAAGTCTACATATACATAGCCATTTTCAATTGACTGGATAAACCTTTCAATGTCTAATGTCTTTAACATAAATATATCTTGATAGTAAAAATGTAACTTTCCATTTATTTTTTTAGAATCTGCTCGAACAAAAAAACAATTATGTAATTTTGTGGCTACTTTATGAAATAAATCATCAAAGCCTCAATATGGTTGATGTTTCAATTTTTTATTTGAAACTGTTTTTGCCCATTTGCTATGAATATCTATGTCAATCTTATCAGGATTAAAGTCAATCAGGACTTTTCTATCAGTTTTATTAACTTTTACAGTAAAGCCTCGATTACTGTAAGCGTTAGCATTAATTGTTTGTCTAAAACTTTTTTCATCTTCAGAATATTTTTTTCCAGCCTTTTGGTGTTTCCAACCAAACTCAGGTAACAAAACTGCTGGTACAAATTTTAATGCTCTTGGCGAAGGTTCCATATGAAACAATGTTATCAACGAAGTAGTTGATTTCTTTTGTGATTTGAGTTCCCAT
>Ga0272440_1002456_pt1 | contig 14441 bp, 8 predicted proteins | sample SSMMMBAug17_FD_192440 | JGI IMG/M metagenome (GOLD analysis project Ga0272440, IMG submission 192440) | Marine sediment archaeal communities from Little Sippewissett salt marsh, Falmouth, MA, United States - SSM-MMB-Aug17 | ecosystem: Environmental > Aquatic > Marine > Wetlands > Sediment ...
AACGAAATATTTTGCGAGAATTAATATTCTTAATATAAGAGCGGGGTTGGCGAGGTTTTCTGCTGGATTATTTTTTATATAGGGGCGGGGTTGGCGAGGTTTTCTGCTGGATTATTTTTTATATAGGGGCGGGGTTGGCGAGGTTTTCTGCTGGATTATTTTTTTATATAGGGCGGGCTCTTTGGCGGGGTTGAAATCGGAAATAAAAAGGTGGGTTAATTAATATCGGCGAAGGGTCAAATTATTACCGGCGGTAACGGTCTGCCCTTGACTCTTTTTTGTAAGAAAGCGTCAAGAGCAGACTTGACCCCTTACCTTCTTCTGTTCCTGGCATTCACATCGTTTGAAAATATACTTATTATTGGGATATATTAATTTTCTTAGAAGGCCAATTTTGGAGTCAAAATGAGCCTTCTAAGAGCTAAAAATGGCGGTTTAATTTTCTATTTTGGATTAAAATCAGGGGATTGTACAATTATTTTTGGTCCGACCCCATTTTATCATTTTACCATTTTCCATTTTCAATTTTACCCCATTTTAAATTTTAATTCATGCCAAACTTTTCATCTGAACATGTATGATAATTCATCGAGACATGAAAATCAATGTCTGATCAAAATATAATTGAATGTATCTGCTTGACCACACGATGTGCCGTTTTTCCATCCCACAAATCAGGAACTTTTCTATCATGAGCGTTATTGGTTAACGATTTATGCACAGAAGCTTTCAGATTATCAATCGTACACAATTGATTTGTACCCTGTGTAATTGTAATGGGTCGTTCTGTATTCGCACGTAATGTCAGGCAAGGAATTCCCAGATAAGTCGTTTCTTCCTGTATACCACCTGAATCCGTAATAACCAATTTTGCGTTAAAAACCAAATTCATGAAAGGGATATAGGCCATTGGTTCATGTAGAAGAATATCTTCCGCTTCACAAAGAGTGTCATACAGTTGGAACTTTTTCAGTTGTTTCTCAGTTCTAGGATGTATTGGAAAAAAAAGAGGTATTTCCTTAGATATGTGTAAAAAAGTTTTTACAATTATTTCAAGATTTTTAAAATCATCTACGTTTGATGGCCGATGAAGTGTTATCAATCCAAAAGGTCTGTCAGAAAGGTTCAATTCTTCAGTTGTATTTGTTTTTTCAATTTTTGAACGTGTCATTTCCAAGGCATCAATCATGATATTACCAACACAATGAATTCGAGACTTTGGAATACCTTCCGCAAGCAAGTTGGCATCAGCATCAATTGAAGGTGTCCACAAATGATGACAGATTCGATCAGTAACAATGCGATTAATTTCTTCAGGCATAGAATTATCGAATGAGCGTAAGCCTGACTCAAGATGAGCGACAGAAAACCCCTGTTTAACAGCAGCTAATGATGCAGCCATGGTTGAGTTCACATCTCCCACAACAACGACTAGATCTGGTTGTTGATCTATAATAAGTTTTTCATACGCAATCATGACCTTTCCTGTTTGTTCTGCATGAGTCCCGCTGCCTACTTCCAGATGGTAATCTGGAGAAGGAAGATTCAGGTCCTGAAAAAAAGCATCTGACATATTTGGGGCATAATGCTGACCGGTGTGAATAATTTTAGGCTCTGCCCAGGATTCTCTTTTCAGGGCATGATACAATGGGGCTATTTTCATAAAATTGGGGCGCGCAGCTGCAATTAAATGAATGACATGTTTTTTTTCCATAGCATTGTTCCATATTTTAAGGACATGACAATATCATAAGTTCAAAAGCTTTGGTTTTGTCGATTTATTAATCCAAAACAAATTCAGTTTCCCAGTCAGATACATCTGTCCACTCGGGTTGAAGATTTTTATCAAACAAATAATCTCCCATCACCAAATAATCCATTTCAGTTCGCATAAAACAACGATAAGCGTCGGTAGGCGAACAAACAATAGGTTCTCCACGCACATTAAAACTGGTATTGACCAAAAGTCAATAACCGGTAAGTTTTTTAAAAGAATCAATCAATTTCCAATATCGTTCATTTGTACCTTTGTTTACCGATTGTATCCTGGCAGAATAATCCACATGGGTGAAAAGGAATTGAAATTATTTTCGTTCAAAAGAAAATGTTTTTTTTATTTATTCTTTAACATAGTCCTGATGTTATTTAGCAATTTCTTTGCTTCAGTTTTCCATTGATTATCAAATAAAAAAGTATGAATCTCTTTCTGAAAGCATTTTTGTTTAGAAAGTTTGAGTAAAGCATCAATTATTGATTCTGTCAATATGGATTGATTGTTACAACCTAACAGAATCCCTAATTTATACTTTTCAATAATAGAACGTAATGGCGGTTGACATGTGGCCAAAACTGACAGCCCCGCCTGTGCATATTCAAATATTTTGTTCGATGCACAGTATATATTATTTAGCCCTTGAAATGGATAAGTAACTATTCCAATATCACAGCTTGTAAGAATTAGATGCAAATGATCTCTCGGTATTTTTCCCAATATTAGAATTTTCTCATTAAGTTGTTTATCAATGACAAAACGTTTAATATAATTCAAATCCGGTCCTCCACCTATAAATAAAAGTTTAAATCGACGATCAGTATGTTGCATTGCCATCATAAATGGTTTGATTCCTCTTTCAAGGTTTATATCTCCCTGATAGACCAGCCATATTTCATCTTGGTCTTTATTTTTTAGAAATGTATATTCATGGAAAATGTTTTCATTACATTGCTCGGGAGCATGTGGAATATTTCTTATTATCAGAGGTGCTTTTTTTAGAGCATAATGTTCTTTCATTAAATTAGAACGTTCTTTATTTGCTGCTATGACAAGGTTTGAAAAATTAACAGATATTTTCTCTAATAAATAAAAAAAAGTTTCTTTCTTACTCTGTTTTTTCCCTTTTTCAGGAATTATCAGTTCATGCGCATCGTAAACATATTTAGACCGAGTCAAATATGACCATATTAAGCCCGGGAAAGCAACAAAAAAGTCATGAGAATAGCAGATATGAGGTTTTAAATGTATGATTATCGGCGTAGCTTTTAACCAGAACAAAAAATGACGAATCCATTTAAAATTTTTGATACATGGTAGTCTAATTGCTTTTGTTGTAAAATTCTCATTATAATAATTTCTGCAAGAATCTATTGAAACAACAGTGAGATCGTAATTATGACTTAATGCAACAGCAGATCTTTGCACACGGCCATCATAATCAATTTCATTGTAGACTATCATTACGACACGTTTTTTCATCAAATTATACCTTTATTACTTTTTTTGTTATAAACATAATTTTAACTTCTTGCAATGCCATATCCATCTGAAAATGTAACATATCCGGAATATACATTCAAATTATTTTCAAATTTTGCGTTAGAACCAATCGAAAAATCATATATATCAAGACCAGAAGTGTGTAATTGAATATATCTAAAAACAGGAGACTTCCACTCACAATGAGTTCCAATAAATCCTTTGTTGCCAAAATATATACATTTTGCAGAATCAATACTTTTAAGCGTAAACAGATTCATGTCTAAATTTTCAGCCACACAATCAGTTAAAACAGGAACGAAATGGGCCATAACAGATCGATATCTATTTCTCATTGCCGGAAATGGTGTATATACATATGTGCCCGGATCACGAATTATTTCATTTCCATCTATGTATAATTCTAACGATAGTTGATCGTTATGTGCATGTCCGCCATTTCCATTTTGGCCAATCGTTCCGCATCGAATTGAAATATATAATCTGCTTGAACGAATAATATACAGGCCAAAATCAGGGTATGACATTGTTTTCAGATTCTGTATGGCTCCTTCTGGTAATTCGAAATGAATGGGACAGATAGCTTCCATATATGTCTGATATTTTTCTGAAAAGATTTTTCTATCTTCGGATGTTCCAATGCATATTTTTTCTGCCTTGTTTTTAGTAATATCTGATTTAAGAATCGTATTGCCAGATAACTGAGCAATAATTATATCTTCATAAAATCCTTTTGAAAAAGTGCTGAAATCCTCACGATCAAAAAGCCCATTTATCGCAGCTACAATATGACGATGGTCAAGATGGTTTTCAAACCAAAAAATTTCATCATCATGTTGTTCCTTATAATTGATTAGATTTGAAAAAACAGATTTAGCGTCTTTAACTGTCAACTGTGAATACACTGACTGAATTTTAAAAAAACGACCACTATCGTTATCTCCAATTTGAGAAACTTGATTGTTCATTTTTGTAATATGCATTGTAAATTCGGCCATTTTTTCAAGCTGTTCCAGATATTTTGATGGAAAAATCCTTTTTGTGTTTGTATTATTTTGATCACTGGCATATAATGGCTTTTTTGATACTTTTATTTTGAATACTTTATAAATTTTCTTTGGGTCATATGCTTTCAAACCATTGATTTTTTGTTTTGAAAGACCAAAAATCAATGCTGTTGCATATATAACAAGTTCAGATGATAAACGATGGTAACATGTTGATGCTTCAAAGTTCGTACCATCAGAGTTGAATTGAAGATTGACCTCATTTATCAATTCATGAACAGCAAAGCTAAGCCATAAATCAGTTTCATAAGAACTCGGTAAATAAGCAGCGACAAATACCAGGCCAACAATATTTGATAAATAATGATTTCCACGTAATTCTTCATTCCACTCCAAGTTTGAAATGATATGGGAGCCATGTTCATAAACACTATTTTTAAAGATCGACATAAATGTATCATCAAAACTTGCACCATTGCTAACAAAAAAGTCATATGCAATTAACCAGTTTGCAATACGAATAGCAACATCCATCGTACATTCCCAGTTTACTCCATAACGTGGCGGGTTCGTCGCAATAAAGTCAAGAATTTGTGAACGAAATTCAAGGATGTATGTATTTTTATGTGTAATGCCATATGCAAATGCAAATTGGATAAGATGATGCATTCTTGATAATTCTCTTGGAATTTTAACATCAACACCCGGTAAAGTACCATATTTAATATTTTTATACCAACATTTTTCAGACCATCGGTAGCCAGACTTAAAATCAATTTGCCAATCAATCGGTTTATATGTCGTATCTGAAATTGTTGACCATATTCTTTTCGATTCTGCACGATTTGATTTGTTGATTCGTTTATCCAGCCAAAGACCTTTTAAGTCTGCATGTACATGATTTCCCATTTTATAATGATGTCCATGAATACCGGGGCACTTCATACCATGCTTGACATTGATCCAGCCAGAACCTAATATATCGAATTGATGTGAAATAAAAAGACGAGAAAGTGAAATTATCTGGTTTTGATGCTTTGCTATATGGTTATTTGAAGGTGCTTTTACATATTGGAATAACTCATCGCTTTTATGATTATAATTATACAAAAAGGTTGTGTTTATCATATCAAGTAAACGACGAATCATTTCTTCTAGTTCGCGCTTGATTACTGATATTGTTTTATATACTAATTCTTTTGGTGGAAGATTCAAGGCTTTGTTGATATAAACAATGATTTTCATAATATAATAACCTATTTTGTTTACCTGCTTTATAATACTACATATGTTATGATTAATAATTGTTCTTATGAAGTCTGAATGGTTTGAAAACGTTCAATAATTTTTTTAACATGCAGTTCCCATGTATACTTTTCAAGAACCTTTTTTCGAGCATTTTCTCCCAATTGAGTTCTTAGTTCCTTGTTAGTGGCAACAATTGCGATGGCATTTGAAAGTGCTTTTATGTCACCAGGTTGTACTAAATAAGCTGTCTTTTTATGCTCCAAAACATCACCAATTTGTTCCAAATTACTTGCGATGATAGCTTTTTTCATACTCATATATTCAAATAATTTTGTTGGGCTACCAAAAAACTTAGTACCATCAGGATTCTTAACGTGTGGACTTAAAAAGATATCACAGGCAGACAGATAAGATGGTCCCTCATTTTGAGGAATATTTCCTGTAAAAATTACATTGTTTCGATACAGTGATTTATCTATTATACTTTGAACTTCCGGCATCATAATGCCATCACCGATCAAAAGGAAACGTATCTTATTTGATAATTCAGGGAATGATTGATATAAATAAATAATTGATCGTGCCATTTCCACAACCCCATGCCATTTTTCGAAAGTACCGATAAATCCAACTACAATTTTATGGCTCAAATCATATTTTTCAATAACTGGTTTCGCACTTATTTCTGGTGAATATTTGTTTGGGTTGACACCGTTGGGATTTACTAAAATTTTTTCCTCCTTGATGCCACGCGCTAACAATTCATCCTTTGAAGCCTGACTCACAACAACTATTATGTCTGCTGCATTCAAATTAAGTAATTCAATATCAGTAATGAGTGATTCGTGAAATATACCATTTCCCCAATTTTTTTTCATCCAAACAAAAGAACCATTGTATTCACAAATATATGGTATATTAAATTTTGCTTTAAAATAAACACCAACATAGTTGGCAAAACTATAACGCTGATATATAACGAATGGCATTTTATGCTTAATCTTTTTTTTTATGTCATTTATAACCAAATTATTATAGTTTAGCTCAGGCATAACAGGAAGATTACGCCCCAGTTTGTAATGTGGTCTGCATAAATCGAAATTACTATTTTTTTCAACTCCAACTAAATAATCACTACTGGTAACCTGTACACGTATACCCAAAGATCTAAAACCATTAATAACGCCACTCAAATGACCAACGGAACCACCACTGATGACATTAAACCAGTGATCAGTCCTTAAAAACAATAACAGGTTTTTATCGTAAGGTCTTTTTGTTTTAATACTTTTGTTACGTTTAAAATAATTAGCTAAAATGGCTACTTTTATTACATGAAACAAATATATAAAAGGCCATAGAACAATGTCTTTTAATAAATTGAAAAATATAATGAATAGTGGTTGCTTACTCAATAAGTTCGTTTTATCATTCCAATGAAAACGATGACATCCTGATATACATAATATGAATTCAAATATATCCTGATAATGAATAGTTCTAGTATTGTCGACAAAAATTTGATGTATTCTTGAGTCAAGTTTCTTTTGTCGAAAAAGTTTGAGAATATCTTGCCTGCTTATATTCATTGCATTTCCTCTTCTTTTATTCCTGTTGCAATGATACTTCTATTAGACCACCATACATCAGATGCACCTTCCCCAATGATGATCAGGATTATATGAATAACATAAAAAACTATTGGCCTCAAAAAGTATATAATTTTTGATAAAAACCCCCTATAAGAAAACACAGGGTTACTTTTATTTACGCTTACATCAACAAAAACATTTCTTAAAACTTGAGCAATGCTCTCCCTGGTAAATCCAGTTTCATGGGTGTAATCCATATATCTTTCATGTGAAGCAAAAAGCCAATCCATATTTGGAACATCAATAACGACCATTCCTCCGGAATTAAGTGACGAATGAATTAAATTCAACAAAGGAAATATGTCTTCCTTTGGTACATGTTCAAGAACAGCTTTAAGTATTATGACATCAAAAGTATTTGACTTATTCTTCAAATATGAAAAAGCATCGATACATTCAATATGGGAATTTGTGTTCATTTCTTTCGCATGGATAATATCTTCATCAGACAAGTCGATACCATAGAGGTTTTGGTACCCATATTCAGAAAGTACATAAATAAGATAACCTTTATTGCATCCAATTTCTAGTATTTTTGTAGAACTTTTATTTCGGTCTTTTAGTAAAAACAGATAATTGTTTTTAGCATATTCTCTAAACCATTCAAGTTTATCTTCTGTATCCAGATATGCAACATGTGTTTTATGATAGTTTTTAAATAAATGATGGCTATATTGTTTTGGCATAATCAGATATCCATTTACGTTGATAAAAATAGCTCATAAAAAACATCATCCCATAAGATACACAAGAGGATAAGGAAGCACCTCCAATGCCATATAAATTTATCAGTTTAAAGTTAAGCAATATATTTATAATGCTTGTCAATCCAGGGGCATAGACTGTTATATTCGGCATCCCCATTGAAGCAAAATAATTCATATATATCGTATTGATAGAAAGCATAAAAATTCCTGGCATTAACCATATAAATGGGGTGACAGCAGGAATGAATGTACTTCCAAATAATATAGTAATTATATATTTGGCAAATATAATGGCAATCAATATTATTATCAGCATAACACAACCGAGTATGTATACTACTTTTCTAGCTATTGCCCATTTATGATTTACGTCAGATAGCCCTGATAATTTGGGAAACAATACAGTCCCTACTACCACCGGAAGCATATAAATCATATCTGCCATCGTCACTGAAATAGAGTAGTATCCAGCTTGTTTGGGACCCAACATATATTGAATCATTATTAAATCGATACGTAATACCAAAAAAGAAAACAAGGCCGCAAGATATGCTTTAAAACCATATGATAAATTGTTTATAAACAGGTGCATTGAAATTTTTGGATATTTGGGAAATTTTCTATATAAAACGATTATTCCCCAAATTAGACCGAAAAACAATGAAATGAGCCCCATTGAAAATATATTTTCAACTGAAATACTGTTTATTATAATAACATATACAACTAAAGTCAAGTTCAATAATTTAACGACTATTTCTATCAAATTGTATATTTTAAACTCGTATATCCCAATTAATAGATTTTGAATAAAGAGATAAGCTAAGCCTATTGGAATCCATAATAACGTAACAGAAAGTAATTCTTTTCCAATAGGATTAGTTTCTGGAAACAATAAAAAAAAAATCCAGGCTGTAATAGAACATACACCACCAAACATAAAACTAAGCATTAGGCTATTACCCATGAGAACTGATAGCATATTATAGTCTTGAGACACAGTGTATGTATTTGATGCATGAATACCAAAATTACCAAATTGAACTCCCATAGCCACTATAGTTGTCGCTACTGCAAAGAAACCTCTTCCTTCAGGTCCCAATGCATTTGTAACAGTTACAGTAGTTAATAAACCAATGACAATTAATATTAATTTTGTAATAAAGGTCCCTGCAACATTACGAAATAAATCTGACTGAAATGTAGATTGAAGGGTATCTTTTATCTTTAAGGAATATATTCTTTTAACCATAGTGCAAAATTTAATAAATACCATACTTGTGGACCGTTTCCAGTCTCGATTAGACGCATAACTTCTTTTTTATCAAGGAAATCCGTTTTAGAACAAAATGAACTTAATTCACTTCTCGTCTTGTCTCCAAGTTTTTCGAAAAACCATTCATATATAGGTACACCAAATCCTTGTTTTTTTCTGTCAATTATTTCATCCGGAATTACTCCACGAACGGACTTTTTTAGTATGTATTTCAATGTATTGTTTTTTGTTTTAAGTGAGGTGGGTATGCTCATTGCTAACTCAACAAACTTATGATCTAAAAAAGGAACCCGAGCTTCAAGGCTAACACCCATGCTCATTTTATCTACACGCATTAACAATAATTCTGGGAGGCGAAGATTCAGATCAATATAGCTCATCCAGTTAAGATGAGCAGTGTCCCAAGCATTTTGCTCAAATTGTTCTCGAATTGGACGTAATGGTTCCCAGGAAGTATAACCAAGAAATTTCTTACGTAATCTTCTTGAAATAAGTCTCTGTTTTTGTACATCTGAGAATGCCTCGGCACCTCCCCAAAAAATTGGTTGACCAGATACACCACGCCTAAGCCATTCATAAGGACCGCTATGCTTTTTCCCAAAAGCTTGCAGCCCCATTAGAACTAATCTTTTTAGTGTTTTTGTTAATGGAATATTGTTGTATCGTTGAAGTTTTAACATTCTTCTCCAAAATGGATATCCCCAAAACAACTCATCAGCACCTTCACCTACCTGACAAACCTTAACGTCATTGTCTCGCGCTATTTTAGAAAGGTAATATACAGGAACACAAACTGGATCTGCAATAGGCTCATCCTGCAAATATACCATTTTAGGAAGAAAAGTAATTAAGTCATTAACATTGAGTAAACGTTCATGATAAAGTGCGTTAACTTCGGATGCCATTTTTCGAGCATATTGTAGCTCATTTTTATAGCTCGAATAATCACCATGATAGCCTATAGAAAAAGTTTTAACAGGCCTGGTTTCTCCATCTGAGAATAATGCAGCATTTGTACTGGAATCAATACCACCAGACAAAAAAATGCCGACTGGAACATCACTCATTTTTCTTAAATATACAGAAGATTTCAGTTCAAACAAAATATTCTCAGCTATGTCTTCTTCAGTCATGCCAATAAGAGGTTTTGTGTGTTTCCAAACATCCCAGTAACGATTCTCAAGGATATGACCATTTTCGTTTACACGAAGGAATGAACCGCCAGAAAGTTTTTTTATACCATCAAACAATGTATCTGGAGCAGGAGTGGTCAAGAAAGAAAGATAGTTATAAAACGCTACTTCATTTACCATTCGTTTTTGTTCCGAATCCTGGAGCAACGCTTTAATTTCGGATGCAAATACGATACGTCCATTATGAACGCTATAATATAAAGGTTTGATACCGATACGGTCTCGAATCAACCATAATTCTTTATTGATATCATCCCATATTGCAATTGCAAACATGCCACGAAACTTATGAATACAATCTATTCCCCACTGTTCAAACGCATGAATAATAACCTCTGTGTCTGAATGGTGTGTTTTCCAGTGATGGTTTGAGATATTATTCAGTTCTTTCCGTATGTCCATATGATTATATATTTCACCATTGAAGCTTACCCATATAGTTTCGTCTTCATTAGACATAGGCTGTCCGGCTTCCCTTGAAAGGTCTACAATTGAAAGACGACGATGTCCCAGTCCAACACGGCAATTCTTTGAAATCCATGTCCCAGATGCATCAGGGCCACGATGAATCATCGAATCACGTAATTGTTCAATATAAGTTTCCGATATTTGGAAAGAACTGTTCTTAAAACATAAAGCACCAACTATCCCACACATATATAATTACCTTTTGTCAAAAGATTTGTCCATCTTGGTAAAATTTGGAAATAATGAAATTAATTGATTTGCTAAAAAAACACCCGTTCTTCTTTGTCCCTCTTCACTTAAATGCACTGAATCAGAAAAATAAGATTCAACAGGAAGTAAATTTGATTCACACCATTTCGCTAAATCTACTAATTCAATGTCAAATAACTCCGCAAGATGTTTAAGATTCTTGTTATACTGTTCTGTCAATTTAGCTATTATGTAAGGATTATTTGTATAAGTAGGTAAATGACCTTTTTTCAATGTTAAGTCATCAGGTATCCGATTCATAGAATACAAGCCTGGCAATGTAATTAGAACTACTTTACTTCCTATATTTTTAAATTCAGTTATAATAAGCATTAAATCATTAATAAACCAGGGAGTATAGTCTTCGACCTTGTCTAGCAAAGGATCTTTTTTATTCGGAAATTTTGTTTTATTATATTCGTAGAGACTTGTTCGTTCTTGTCCAAATACAGTTTTAATCTTCTTTGACAATCTATCTAATAATATAAAAGAATTTAAATGGTTATTTAGTGCATGGATTGTTTTGTTATCATACAAAGCATTCCAGCCTATATATATTGTTGTGATGTGAGGTTTTAATGATTTAAGTTCTTCTATTCGATTTAATACATGAAAGGGTGAATATCCTTCAACACCTGCATTGATAACTTCTACATTTTTGTTAAATTGATTTATTTTGTTTTCCAATGCTCTTGGATAGCAGTATTTATCAAACAAACTACCAAAAGTACATGAATCACCTACTGTCAATATTCTTTTATTTGATTGTGATTCATCAAAATCAGGCCCCTTAAATCCTTTTTTGTTGATCTGAAGAATTACCTCATTTAAAGAAATATTATATTGCCTGGCAGTTTTTTCTAACAATCTTGCTCCAAGAACACGCCCTGATTCTTTTTTTGATTGGATGAGTTCTTTTAATGTAAAAGAGCTACCACTTTTTAAACGCCAATGATTAAGATAATCATAATCAGGTATCTCATAAATATCCAATCCTAAATTTGGTCGTTTGTTAAGTAGTTTCTTGAATTGAAATTCATATGTAATAACTAGATATGAAAAAATTTCAATAAAGCTCAGTAAAAAGACAATGCACATTGAATATGCGATCACTTTTACTGAAACTCTCGTTTCATCTTTTAATGAATCATTCTTATCCATAATAAATACAAAACTTTGTTAAATTTTCGAATTTTTCTAAAACTAGAATTTCGTTTTATCATGTACAGTGTTGAGTCGATATATCCATTAACCTGAACGTAATCTCTGTTGTATGCAATAATTCCCAAAGAGTAATAGGCCATTGCTTTTTTTTATCAGTCAAAGAGAGGTAAAGATGTTGCAATTCTTCCAGTAACCCTTTTTCAGGTGCAGAACTTTGAATGGTTTTTAAATTAATACCAAATCCAGATAATGAAGTATAGTCATTCATGATAATAGATTTCTCATCAAAATGAACTTCCATATATTCCTTTGCAAATTTTTTTGATCCAACTGTAAAGTATTCCAATGTTGCAACAGAGCCATCTTCATATTCAAGGACAATACTTGTATTATCAAAACTATCAATACTTTGTGTTTTTGGTCGAATCGTACCTGCTTTAAATGTAATAACAGGACTTTCAGTCAGAAATGAAAATAAATCAATTATATGACAGGCTTCACCAATAATTCTCCCACCCCCTTCCTTTGTATTGATCCAATGATCCTTAGGGATATGACCAGCATTCATTCGGTAATGTATAAACAATGGATTGATACGTTTCGTAACATGTTTTTTTATTTCCAAAGCGTATTTAGAAAAACGTCGATTAAAACCGACTGTTAATAAAGGAGGGTTTTCAGTTGTCTGATAATAGGTCTTGATGGCATCCAGTTCTGCTTGTGTTGTGCATAATGGTTTTTCTACAAATGTATGTTTTCCAGCATTGAGACTCTCCAATGCTATTTTTCCATGCAGCCAGTGTCTTGTACAAATCATTACCAAATCAATATCCTTATCATTCAATATATCAGAGTAATCGTTCGTAGCATATTTGGCGCTAAATAAAAGAGAAGTATTACGTGCTTTCAATCCAGTACGATTACAAATAGCAGTAATTTGAAATTGTTTTTTTAGTCTATTCAGATTGGGGAGTTGCACACCAATAGCAAAATCGCCAGCACCAATGATACCTACTTTGATACGTTGATCTGTAATTTTAAATGAATTATTGGTCTTAATTTTCGTATCTTTCTTCTTATCAATAAGGGGATCACCGTAATCTAAAAGAACAATCAAAGGACGTTCCTGCTGTTTTAAAGCATCAAAGGCATCAGAAACCTTTTCAAAAGGAAATATACCCTGAATTATTTCATCGAGTAAGATTTGGTCGGTTGATAACAGGCGCAAATATTCAGCCATATTTCTGTTTTCAGTCCACCTGACATATGCGTATGGATAGTCTAAGCCTTTGTTTTCATACTTATCATCATATCTTCCCGGGCCATATGATGTTGATATTAAAAAGTCAATTTCTTTATTATAAATATCTTCACGTTTAAGTTCCTTACCCCAAACGCCCAACATAACGACTTTACCTTTTCGACGTGTCATCGCAAATGCATCGGATAAGGACTGTGAATCATTTGTGGCTGCACAAAATAAAACAACATCTGAACCAAAACCATCAGTATAATGAATAACATCTGTAATACAATCTGTTGAAAGGGGATTCAAACATTTTTCTGCCCCCATTTTTTTTGCTAATTCAAGACGTTTTTCATCAATATCAATCGCAATTGTTCTTGCACCAATAGCTTTTAACATTTGAAGCGCCAATTGGCCCAATATTCCTGCACCAAACACAACAACAAATTCCCCAAGCGCCACATTGGCTCTTCTGAGTCCTTGCATTGCTATTCCACCAAGTGCTACTGTTGAAGCCTTTGGAAAGTCCAGGTCATTTGGTATTTTAATGACTAAATTTATAGGAACATCGACAAACTCTGCATGATTGGCAATTCCAGCTCCAGCGGCAGCAACACGATCTCCTGGTTGAAAGTTAATCACTCCTTTCCCGACGGCCTGAACAATACCCGATAGTGAGTAGCCTGTTGCTGTTCCTGTATTGAGCTTACTATTTATTTTTTGAATTGTTTGGTAAATGCCTTCATAGCGTGCCATATTTAATAACTTTTTCACATTATTTGGCTGCTCCATGGCTCGTCGAATCAAAGATTTTCCACTTGATTGGACGCTTGAAATTTCTGTGCCAGCAGATATACATGAATTGATCACTTTTATCAATACTGAACCGTCAGAGATAACCGGTGCGGGCACGTTCTCATGGGAAACACTACCTTGTTTTATTATTGCTTGTAACAT
>Ga0272440_1002457_pt1 | contig 14437 bp, 8 predicted proteins | sample SSMMMBAug17_FD_192440 | JGI IMG/M metagenome (GOLD analysis project Ga0272440, IMG submission 192440) | Marine sediment archaeal communities from Little Sippewissett salt marsh, Falmouth, MA, United States - SSM-MMB-Aug17 | ecosystem: Environmental > Aquatic > Marine > Wetlands > Sediment ...
GACAAAGGCAAACGGAACTCAACTTACCAGTTGATGCTTTTACCCCTAATTTTATTCATGCCAAACAAGAACAATGGATCGCTTTTTATAAACGAATCAGAAATGATCACATTCCCTTATCATTCAAGACACTATAAGTCCCGATAGGGACGACAGATAATAGCCTGGGGTTTCAACCCCAGGCGGTCGAACATTTTCAGTTGAACGAACTTTTTTCTACCCGAAAACTTATGACCGCTTACTTAGTTGTCCTCACTTAATAGTGATAAAACATGGTTTAAATCATATCGATTGATACTTTGCATCAATGATTTTCCAGCACGTGCATTTCGTTTTTCAATATCCTGAATTATGGTTTACACTTCCCAGCCAGAAACGCCCGGATAAATCCTCATGGCTTTGATGAATGGCTGTTCGCATGAATAATTAAGTGATGGAAACGATAATTGTGGTGAACTGCTGCCTGTGTGAGTTGAGGCAATAACAGTATGACGATAATTATTTTTTTCATAGTAATCTATTTTTTAATTGATCATTTCACAATAACTTCAACGACCTTTTGACCTTTTTTTCGCGTCCAGTTGATTCCGATTTTTACAATTTCTTTAAAGTGTTTCTTATAGACTTGCTCATATTTATCTTCTATTTGTTTTATTGCATCAGACGCTTTGGCATTTGCTTTACATTCTAACACATAAACACAGTCATCTTTGGGAATGTGCATGTCTGTTCTACCAATAATGTTTTGATTTTCACAGATGTAATAAATATTGTTCATGCGGATAGCCACGCCAATCATGCTCTTGAGCCAACCTTCCGGTTTTTTGTTTGCCCAGTCGTAAGGGATATTTACCAGGACATCATAAATTAATTGTTCCACCCCTTCCTGAATGCGTGCCTGATCTTTATTCAATATACCTGAAACAATTTTTTCAGATATGTTTTCCCAGCTATCAATATCAAATTTTTTTTGTAAGCTTAAGTCCAGAAAATAATCCATCATGACTTGTTCGGTTTCATTATTGGGGAATGTTAACCTGTAATGATCCGGAGTTTCAGTCTTAACAGTTAAGTAACCAGCATAAAAAAATAATACTTCTGGCCTTAAATTATTGAGATTATGTACCCTGATATGCATCTCTTTAATCTTTAATGTATTTTCACGCACCGCATCAATGATTCTCTGGACATCAACAGGACTCTCTTTAATATAATCACTGATAGCAACAGGTATCCCACTGTCAGCCCAATAAGACTTGATTTTTCTTTTCTTGATTAAATGATTAATATCCCAGGGATTATAAAGCAGCTCCTTACCACCAAAATTGAATCCATTGTATTCTCTTTTTACCGCTTCAAGAAATTGCAGGTATTCCTTATTGTATTTCTGAGCAATTTCTCGAAGTTCTTCGCTGAAATTATCCTCTAATTCCTTTTGAGTATAGCCGATTAAATCACTGGCATCTTCTTCAAAACTGATATCTTCGAGATTGTTTAAAGCAGAAAAGATATTCATTTTCATCAGTTTTGTCAGTCCAGTAATAAAAAAGAAACGAATGTGTCGATCATTGTCCTTTACCAATGAATAAAAGCCGCTGAAAAAATCTCTGATTTCATCTGCTTTTTCCAAATCATTCAAGTGAGCCAGAATGGGTTTATCATATTCATCTATCAGGCAAACGACCTGCCTGTTAGTTTCTTTACTGATTTCTTCAATAATTTCACCTAAATTAAACTGTTCAAAATCATAAATTTTTTTTATTTGGTTGTCATTATAATACACTTGCCCGCGATTTTTGATATACGCTATTAAGTCATTTTCTTTTGAATAGCCGGCAAGACTTAACTCTATAACCGGATGTGCTTCGAAATTCCATTTGTCATAAATAAACAAGCCTTTAAATAACTCTTTTTTTCCTAAAAAGAGATTTTTTATTACCGACAATGTCAGGCTTTTACCAAATCGGCGTGGGCGCGATAGGAAATTGTATCTATTCAGATTGATTATTTCAAATATTTGTCTTGTCTTATCTAAATAGAATTCATTATATTGCTTTAACGCTTCAAAATCTTGTGTACCAATTGGCAATTTTTTTTTATTCTTTTTAATGGGAGTATTCATAAAGTTATTCATGTTTGAAGGTATCCTTATATATTTGCTGAAAACACTAACTGGTTTGAGTATCCGATAAACGAGTACAGGGCTTCTCCCCATTGCCGTCAGGTTAAGTGAACCCTCGGGAACCCTCGTTCCCACTCTCTGCGTGGGAACGATCTTCGGCGCTTGTTTGTAAAAAACTTGAATATCGAGTCTTACTTTATCACAAAAAAATATATCGAACCAGAATGTTTTTTGCCAGTCGCATTACCTCAAACGAGATATTTGTTCAAAAAATGAAATCAATGTTTGTATATAACTATTGTAAATAGTACTTTACGAAATATACTATAACCCCGAAAAAACGATAGTTGTAAAAACGCGCTCAGCTTTTGGAATCAGGTTGACACAGATATTCAAGTAAGCCGCTAACGCGGCAGAATAAAGTCTAGCCGATCACAATAACTCAAGCGTTTTTCCATTGAAAAAATAAAGAAACACAATCCGGACAAAGCTGTGTTCCTTTAATATTAGTCATGATTTGAAAGGCTTTTTCATTGGGCATGCCCTGTCGGTAAGGTCGATCGCTTGTTAAAGCATGGTAGGTATCTGCTACCGCAGTAATTCTGGCCCAAAGCGGAATGTTACTTCCTTTGAGTTTTTCCGGATACCCATCGCCATCAAAACGTTCATGATGATGATAGACAATATCCATCACACTTGAAAGGCTTGGAATAGATTGTAAAATATCACGGCCAATGATCGGATGTTTTTTTATTTGTTCGTATTCATCAGTCGTGAGTTTTCCTGGCTTCAGCAACACCGAATCCCGCACACCAATTTTACCGATATCATGCAATTGACCTCCGATTTTTGCGATCTCAACTTCCTGTTCGCTTGCACCTGATAATTCGATCATTCCAGTGATAATCCGTGCAACCGCTTCGGAATGGCCCCTGGTATATGCATCACGCGCCTCCAGAGCAGTGCTTAAACTCGTAATACTCGACAGCATGGCGCCACGTTCAAAGTCTAGACGTTCTTTTTCATTGAGCAACAGCATGAAATGATCTGACAGAATTTTTTCTATGAGAAAAACGAGTTGATCAATATTGAATGGTTTTACGATATATGCCGCAGCGCCAATTTCCAGCATTCGTTTCATATGCCCCCTTTCACTGTTGGTACTCATGACCACAAAAGGAGACAACCTTAATCTTTCATCCGCTTGAATTTCGCGACATAATGCAAAGCCATCCATTACTGGCATGGCAATATCACTCAGGATTAAATCCGGCTTGCTTTTATGAATGAAATCCAGTGCTTCCTTGCCATGGGAAGCTGTTATCACCTGAAATCCAGCCTGACATAAACCATTTTCAACAATAGAGCGAATAATATGTGAATCATCAACAACTAAAATGAACTGTTGTTTTCGTTGGTTTGTTTTCGATAAAACCTCTTCAACTGCAGAGCAGAGACGTTCTTGAATGTCTGTTTTTGAAATATAAACGGATGCACCTGCCTGAAATCCACGATCCACATCTTCATCAGAATCAAGTGAACTGACCATAATTACAGGGATAGAACGGGTCTCTGAATTCTTTTTTAATTGTTGACATAATTCAATTCCATCCATATTTGGCATGTCAATATCTGTTATGATCAGATCAAAATGATTATCTTTTATCTGATGCAACGCAATCAAACCATCAGCCGCTTCCGAAATATTCATTTGCAATGGTGTCAATACCTTGTGAAAATATTTCCTGATCATTGAACTATCTTCAACAAGAAGAATATGGGGGGTGTCTTGATTGTTTTCCATGCGCTTAACCTCGACATAATAACTTTTTCAATAAAAAGAGTTTGTTAAAGCAAAAAATATGCCATAACAATTAATCGTAAAAAAGAGGGGATGTTAATGTGATGGTAAACATTTCTGATCCAAAGGAAAAAAATCTCGATCAAATGAAAAAACACAACGAACCTGTGCGCTAATGCTTCCCTCAAGTTGTGAATTAACAATCAAAAACTGAGCATTACTGCCATAAATGCTGTTGGTTTCACCAGACATGCTGGATGAATATATCCGAATCGCATCCTGTGAGCTTCCCCATTGATATAATCCATAACTCGTCAGTCCGACCGCCTTAATCATGGAGTCTTTAATAATGGGAGACGAATTGTTATAGTTTTCAATGCCATAATTATCATGACAGACACCAGATACAATGACTTCAGAATAGAATATTTTCGGAGATGATGATTCATTCCATATACCACGATTTTTCATCACACCAGCGCTGGCTGTCACATGTGTATGAAATATGACAGGAAACGAACTTTTGTTTGCCAGTCCAAAGGTGCGGTCCCCGCCCCACGCCTGAATATTTACATTTTCAATGTGCGCATCTGCATATTCATTGTATATGCCATAATTCCAGCTTTCTTCTGTAACAGTTGATCGGACGCGCACATTCACATAATTGATAACAGGCAGACACCGATCATTGTAAATGCCATAATTATAGGCTGTTCCGCCAAAAGCGTTAATTGTTACATGTCTAAGACGAACAGATGACAGATTGAACAAACCAATAGCATTGGGTAATCTGGTTGTTGACGCATCACTGATAATTGTCAAATCTCGCAATTCGACATCACTATAGCCCACAACTGTTGCACTTGCTGATGTGCCCTGTTCACCACCATGAAACCGGATAATCGTTAGTCCCTGACCAGCGCCTTCAATACATGTCTTGAATCGCGTCACCACCTGTTCATTATAAACCCCTGGCCCCACTTTGATCAGTACAGGTTCTTGATGGTTTTTTGCTTCCGCAAGGGCCTCATTAATAGTTTCAAAAACACTGCCTGCCCCAACAACATAGACATGATCTAAAACATTCAAATGTTTCCATTGAAACCCACCCCGACCATCAGATGTCAGCGCCTGATTTTTCTGTCCCATTGAATGAATATGTTTCAGTTTTGAGGGCGTAATTGTTTGATCTTGAATATCAATGGTTCGAATGGAATCTGTCAGTTTGAGTTTGTTGTATTGAATGCGTGCATTGCTTGCAATATCAATGTCTCGAATGGTTTTATTTTGAATAATCTCCGAATCAACCGCATTGGCCTTTAAATCTCTATGCTGTATGGCACGCACAAGATTGAGTTTTTGATATTGAATGTGGGCATCTTCGGCAATATCACTATCAACCAAACTTCCATCTTTGATTGTTACTGAGTCAACACTGTCCGGGGATAAATCATTATTCTGTATGGCATGCTTCAGATTAAGTTTTTGATATTGAATGTGGGCATCTTCAGCAATATCGCTATCACTCAAGCTTCCATCTTTAATTATTTTTGAATCAACACTTTCAGGTTTTAAATCTGTGTGACCAATATGTCCATTCAAAGTCAATTTAGAGTATGCAATTCTGGCACTGTCAGCAATATGAATATTGGAAATACTGTTCGCATGTATATGTGATGCATTTATGGCACCCTCAGCAAGATCACTTCCTTGAATAGATTTTAACAAAGAGAGTTGTTTATAGGCAATACCTGCATCAGGCGCAATATCTATTTTTGTAATACTGCCATTTTTAATTTCATTGGATTCAATTTGATCAGTCAAATCAAATTGATCCATCGAAATGTGATTTTGGCACATTCCCCACCACCCGTGTCCATCACTGACCAATAAAATTTCTTCATAAGCCTGTGTTAAAGTAATCGCGTCAGTTGCAGCGTGTGATGTTTGCGAGGCAATAATTTGATCATTTGCCTGACATTTAATAGAGACACCAATATTTGTATTGTCTGCCTTTTTAATTGATATTTGTCGCCCTTTATTATTTGACGCTTTGGGCAATGTGATCTGGCTTCCATTTTGAGCAAAAATAATGTCATCAGATGCCTGAATTGTATGATTATTCTTGACACGTGTGACAAGACGACCTTCTGATGTCTTAGCGCGAAAGGCATTCCAAACAGTGGTTAAAGGAAATAACTTACCTTTTGCTGCTAACGAACGATCTTTATATTGAATATCCAAAAAGTAAGGGACTGCAAAGCTGAGGGCATCATCAGTGGAGGGATCTTGATCCGGATCAGCAAATAAAACATGTGAGCCTAAAAGAACACTATATACACCATTTTCGACAGTAACAAGATGTCTTTCTTTCCAAAGGGGCGTACTTTCAGATGATGGTGACTGTTTGTCCCAAATTGAAAATATAATTACATGCTGGCCCTTTGCGACAATTTTTCCCTCACTATCTGTCAGCATACCCTGAAAATGAATCTGTGCAGGGATCATTGCCTGGACACTACTTATTGACAGAATAACAAACAGCCATGTAATTAATAAAAACTGTTTTTTTGTAATAAAAACATGTTGATTCATTATTTTGCACCGCAACATTTTTTGAATTTTTTGCCACTGCCGCAAGGGCAGGGGGAATTGCGACCCACCTTTTTATCGGTTCGTTTTACCGGTTCATTTCTTTCGGGTTCTTTACCTGATGAATAGGTTAATTTTTTCTTTTCTTTTTCAGCATAACGTTCCAAATCTGTTGGCGTAACGCGTTCAACACGAAACAAAACGCTGATAATAGATTTTTGAATCTGAAAAATCATTTCCTGAAACATCTCAAAGCCTTCTTTTTTATACACAATCAATGGATTTTGTTGTGCATATCCACGAAGGCCTATTCCTTCCTTAAGATGATCCATTTGAAGTAAATGATCTTTCCAATGACGATCTACTGTTTGAAGCATTACCAGTTGTTCAATTTTTCTAAATTCACGCGGGTCTAAATCCATTTCTTTCTTTTGATAAGCAGCCATAACTTCAGTATAGAGGTATTCGTATAGACTTTCGGGTCTCAAATTTTCAAGTATTTTTTTATCAGGATGCACCCTGAAAGCGAAGTATTGGAAGAATTCATCATTCAACGCCTGCCAATCCCATTCCTCTGGAATCAAACGATCATCAGCATACTCATCGGCAAAGCTTTCAATCATGCCTTGAATCATTTCTACAATGGCGGGCTTTAAATTTTCACCTCGTAAGGCCTCCTGGCGCTGACGATAAATAACTTCACGTTGTTGATTCATGACATCATCGTATTCGATCAACTGTTTACGAATATCAAAATGATGCCCTTCCACTTTTCGCTGTGCCCGCTCAATGGCACCAGAGATCAGGCGATGTTCTATCGGTTCGCCTTCCTCCATACCAACGCGATTCATCATGCTTTGAATACGTTCTCCGCCAAAAATTCGCATTAAATCATCTTCAAGAGATAGATAAAAGCGAGATGATCCCGGGTCACCCTGACGTCCGGATCGCCCTCGAAGCTGATTGTCAATTCGTCTACTTTCATGACGTTCAGTTCCCAAAACATGCAATCCACCCAATTCTTTGACACCTTCACCTAAAACAATATCAGTCCCACGCCCCGCCATATTGGTAGATATCGTCACTGCGCTTTTTTGTCCCGCATTGCTGATAATTTCGGCTTCCTTTTTGTGATTCTTGGCATTGAGTACTTCATGTTTCACGTTTTTGTTGCGAAGTTTTGTACTGAGTGCTTCAGAAACATCAATAGAAATTGTTCCCACCAGAACAGGTTGCCCCTTTTTATTCAATCTTTTAATTTCATTGATTGCTGCATTGTATTTTTCATCTTGTGTTTTATAGATAGAGTCCGGATGATCGATACGAACCATATCTTTGTTTGTGGGGATCACCATGACATCGAGATCGTAAATCTTTTTAAATTCAGCCGCTTCAGTATCAGCGGTACCGGTCATGCCGGCCAGTTTATCATACATGCGAAAGTAATTTTGAAATGTAATGGATGCCAATGTCTGGTTTTCATTCTCAATTTTTACATGTTCCTTGGCTTCCAATGCCTGATGAAGGCCATCACTATAGCGTCTTCCAGCCATTAATCGACCGGTGAATTCATCAACAATGACAACTTCGCCGCTTTTCACAACGTAGTCAACATCACGTTTGAACAACGTGTGTGCTTTTAAGGCCTGATTCACATGATGCAATAGTTCGATGTATTTTGGATCGTAAAGATTATCTACATCAAGCAATTTTTCGGCTTTCGCTACACCATCCTCAGTAAGAACAGCACTGCGGGCTTTTTCATCAATTGTGTAATCATCTTCTTTTTTTAGATTGGGAATGATACCATTGACCACGCTATATAAATGGGTGGATTGTTCCGCCGGGCCTGAAATAATTAAAGGCGTTCGGGCTTCATCAATAAGAATACTATCCACTTCATCAACAATTGCAAAATGCAACTCACGTTGAACCAGTTCTTTAACCGAAAATTTCATATTGTCTCTGAGATAATCGAAACCATACTCATTATTTGTTCCATAGGTGATATCTGCGCCATAAGCTTCTTTTCTGGCCATCTCATCCATGCCCTGAACAATTGTCCCTACACTTAAATTCATGAATCTGTATATTGTACCCATCCATTCGGTGTCACGTTTGGCCAGATAATCATTGACTGTTACCACGTGTGCACCTTTTCCAGTCAATGCATTCAAGTACACAGGCAATGTTGCCACAAGTGTTTTTCCTTCACCTGTTTTCATTTCAGCAATTTTGCCATTATGAAGGACATATCCGCCAATCAACTGAACATCAAAGTGGCGCATTTCAAGGGTTCTTCGGGATGCTTCCCGAACAGCAGCAAAGGCTTCCGGCAGAATACTTTCAAGTGGTTCGCCATTATTGATTCGCTCTTTGAAGGAGAACGTCAGTTGCCCCAGTGATTCATCATCCAGCTCCTTCATTGATGGTTCGAATTCATTAATGTATGACACAAGCGGTTGGATTTTTTTTATTTCTCTATCATTTTTGCTGCCAAAAAATCGTTCCAGGATATTGAAAAACACGTTATTTTTTTCCTCCATTATAAATTTGATGGATAATCTTGCAATGATTCCATCACATTCAAGTTATTCTTTTGTAAATATTGCACAAAAAAATATGATCAAGGCTGCGATCATGATCCATCCGCCAATATAAAACGATGTTTGAAGGCGGTAAAACTGCATGATTACACCAGCAAGCAATGCACCAAACATCATACCCAAACTATGACCCATCGTCAGAAAAGCCATGACAGCACCCATCACCTTCATTTTCTTTCCTTGTACGACAGCACTTGCTGTGACAGCAGGCATTGATATCCCGCCACCAATGCCAAACAGAAAATTAATGGCAAAAAGACTCCAAAAATCATATGCCAGTTCTAAAGAAAATATGGATAGCGCTACAATTGCACCGCCCAAAACCACCATGATATTTCGGTCCACGCGATCTGCCAGATAGCCCATGGGAATATGAAATACACCACTGATAAAAACGCCTAACATAATCAGAATGCCTATTTCCGAATGACTCAAATTAAAACTGACATCCGCATAAATCGGCAAAAATCCCCAAAGAATGCCAATACAGGTAGTATACGCAAAACGATATGAAAACAATCCCATAATGGCGGTATTTTTCATTAAATAGGACCATGAGACCTTTTTCTTTCTTGCTTTTCGATATATTTCATTTGTTGTTGGCGGCAAAAACACCAATGCGGCGAGAAAACTCGCAAATGCCAGAACGCCCATTACGACAAACGCGGCTTGAAGATTCCAATGGTCCTGAATGTAGCCCCCCAGAATGGGGCCGATACTCAAACTGGAAAACATGGAAATGTTAAACGATGCCATCAGAAAACCTTCCTGCCCTTTGGGTGTCATTTCACCCACATAGGCCTGAACAACCGGCAGGATCATGGCCGATGCAATTCCTTGAAAAAAGCGACAAACAATCAGTAAGTAAGGATCATGCACATACATAAACGCAATTGAAATCAATGCATAAGATAACAGGCCGCTGAGAATAAAAGGCTTTCGTCCTTTAATATCCGACATCTGTCCGAATATTGGCAAAAATATGGTTCGACTTAAAGAAAAAGAACCAAATATCATCCCAATACAAAAGCCACCCGCTCCCAGATCATGTGCAAAGACAGGGAGCAATGGGGTCACTATGCCTACGCCCAAGATTACTGAAAAAATTGAGATAAATAAGGTCCCAAATATTTTATAATTCATTCTATGTTATTCCACAGTGAAAAATTTGGGATCAAACTCGGGTTTGTCCGCATATTTTCCCATAAAAAAAGCCGGCATTTGATCAAGATTTTGAAACAAGGCTGGATCAGCATCAATTCCCGCTTGATGAAGTGCTTTGAGAACATCATCCGGATTCGGTGGACATCCTTTAATAGCAATCATTTCATTAATGTCCGGATGATCCTTGTTGGCTTTATACATACATTTACCCAAGAGAATCGTTTTCTTCATGCCGGGGGTAGGTTTCATGGATTTACCTGTCAGCACTTCAATTTTATCCCAGGGTTCACCTTTCCAGGCGTATCGAATTGCAGACAGCAACACACCATTGATACCAGAACAATACGTACACATTGATGAATCAAATTTTCGATAAAAAATGCCTTTGATGCCTTGTTTGGCCAAGGGAAGCGGCAGACAACAATTTTCATCTTCATGGTATTTAAAATCATAATCATGAAATGATGCCAGCGATTCAATAGAATCTCCTACAATCTCAATATCAGATAGATCCAATGGCCGCGACCTCTTTGTGGCAGCATGAACAAGATGGGGAACATTAGAAGGTTCATGTCCCAAAAGTTTTGCCCCAACAAGGTCTGCCGATAAAATATCTGATGATCCTGCCAGAATATTACTTCTCCGAATACGACCATCAATAGAGGGACCGCGTTCATTGGTATAAATGCCATCCAATAATGTAAAAATTGGGGGCATTTTATCTGCCAGTCGAGAAACCCATGCGTTCAAGTCTTTATCTGGATTTGCATTATGACATCTGCGCCGAGAAATGATATCAATACACCCTTTTAAATTTTTTATCCCCAAACTGACAACAGTCTGATTATGTGATTTCAATACTGGAATATCCACAATAAAATCTGATTCAATAATATCTTTGTTAAAGTTCAGCTTAAAATCATCACCCAGATCAATTTCTTCAAATGGACGATCAAATACATTGATATAATTCACACCATAACGTTTTTTTAAGGTATCGTATCCCAGAGATTGAAACGCATGCTGCGCTGTTTCCCGATCTTTTGGGTTGGCAACTACAGTCCCTTCACCAATTGTAATGTTGTTGACCCCATGATCTTTCAGGATGCAAACCATATCCTCTATTGTTCGTGAGGTTGTAATAACTCCCCATTTGGGGAAATCCACTGAGCCTGTCCAGAAAACGATGTTGGGTTTGATATAAACATGTGGATTTTTGGGCATATTGGCAAGTCCATTACATGTATCCACAATGTTTCGAACAGATTCAAGGGGCTTTTCATACTGCCCCACTGCAACTTTATATTTCATGGCAAGATTCTCCTGTTAAAAAAATTAAGCTTATTACAATATACTAATTTTTTATATAACTCAAGAAGAATTCAAAATTAGTTGACCTTTGAATATACTCGATGTTCAAGTTTTTTTGTATTGACTTTTGAAATATGTGAACTGCTTGTTCCCAGTCTCTGTCGCCTATGTAAGGAATACTCGAAAAAGACGTTCCCCATTTATCTTGAACGTATAATAGTTTAACACGTAGAGACGTAGCATGCTAAGTCTCTACAGAACAAAAATCCCGATGAACATTTTTTAAAATGGGGAACTTATTTTCAGAGCATTCCTTAGTAGGCGATCATAAGGGGCGCATTCCCAAAAAGTAGGTTCGTCATTTCAAAATAGTCTGACCGCCTGGAGTTGAAATTCCAGGCTATTCCTGTAACGTCCCTATGGGACTTTAAGTGTTTAGGAATGAACGAAAAATAAGAATCTCATTTTAGTTCCGAACATCTGGAGTCCAAACCTTTAGATTTGGTAGACAAGACACTTCAAGTCCCTTTGGGACGACACAGGAATAGCCTGGAGTTTCAACTCCAGGCGTTTAGGCAATTTGGATATAACGTCCTACTTTTTGGGAATGCGCCCCATCATAAGTTTTCGGGTATACAGAAGTTTTATCATATATGTAACAAAAGAATTGCAATCAGGCTAAAATGTACGATCTCGGCAATTGCAAGAACAGCGTAGGACTAAAGCCCAAGGCCAAATTGAGAAAGGACGCTAAAGCGCCCTCAATACCCAAAAGCATATTATCAATTAATTGTTTGTTTATTTCAAAATTGATGAAAGACATTGTATTACCAATTCAGCGCCTATGAAAGCTGAGGGCGCTTTAGCGTCCTTTCTCAATTTGGCCTACGCTGTTCTTGCAATTGCCGAGATCGTACATTTTTATTTGACGATTTTTTTGTCATACCCGGCGAAAGCTTTTTTATACCCGAAAACTTATGACCGCATACTTATTGAACAGGTGGCAGAACCACCAATAAGCCGTTCCCAGTCAGAAGCTGGGAACGTGCTATACTGTCATTTTGCAAAAAAACTTGCGTATCAAGTATGTACCTTGTGTTTTTTTGTTGAAAAATATTTGACTGTGTAATAACCTGAAATATTACTTTCTCAATGAATTCGTGGCTGATCATTTCAATTAAGTAGAATAAAGTGGAAGACATTTGCTGCATGATTTTACAACAATAGCGTGATAAAATGTTCAAAATTGAAAAAATATGTCAAAAAACCGGTGCAAGAGCGGGTATATTAAAAACAACTCATGGCGATATCAAAACACCTGTGTTTATGCCTGTTGGAACAGCAGGCAGCGTAAAGTCGCTCTGTCCAGAAGATCTGACACGTTTGAACGTTCAAATATTGCTGGGGAACACGTATCATTTATATTTGCGTCCGGGATGTAACGTTATAAACACATTTGGCGGTCTTCATAATTTCATGCAATGGCACGGTCCAATTTTGACAGATAGTGGGGGCTTTCAGGTCTTTTCTCTGGCAAAGCTCAGGAAGGTCACTGATGAAGGCGTTATCTTTCAATCTCATATAGATGGCTCAAAGCATATGCTCGCGCCTGAATCGGTAATTGAAATACAAAATTGTCTGGGATCAGATATCATGATGTGTCTTGATGATGTTGTGCCTTATCCATGTAATGACGCTCAAATTGTTTCTGCCATGAAACATACGCATCTATGGGCAAGTGAATGTAAGGATTTTTGGAAGCAAAAAGATAGTAAAAATTCATTATTTGCCATTGTGCAGGGGGGAATGGTCAAAGAATATCGAAAACAATCAATTCAGATTTTAAAGGAACTTGATTTTCAAGGTTATGCCATTGGGGGTTTAAGTGTTGGTGAACCGATTGATTTAATGTATGAAATTGGTGCATATTGTCTTGAGTTATTACCTGAAAACAAACCACGTTATATTATGGGGGTCGGCACCCCCAAAGATCTTGTTGAATTGGTTTCATCGGGTTGTGATATGTTTGACTGCGTTATGCCCACGCGAAATGCCAGAAATGGCCAATTATTTACATCCAAAGGAACAATGAACATTAAAAATGCCGCATACAGATACGATATTGATCCCATTGATTCGGAATGTTCGTGTTATACGTGTATGCATTTTTCTCGTTCTTATTTGCATCATCTGTATCGCTCTCGTGAATTATTGGCATATCGTTTGAATTCAATTCATAATATCCATTACTATACTCAGCTCATGAAACAAATGCGAGAAGCAATTGTTTCGGATCGTTTTGATTGCTTTGTCCATTCATTTAAAAATAATGAGACACAATAATAATACCTGCTTTTTTATGAAGGGTTCCAGGTATGGGTTGACAAATAATAATAAAAATATATATTGATCAGTCTATTAAATAAAATTTAACCGATTTAGGAATGCTCTGAAAACAAGTTCCCCATTTTTAAAAATGTTCATCGGGATTTTTGTTCTGTAGAGACGTAGCATGCTACGTCTCTACGTGCCAAACTATTATACGTTCAAGATAAATGGGGAACTTATTTTCAGAGCATTCCTAAGTAAATGGGATGAACAACAATAATAAAAATTTAGTAAAAACAGGAGGCTAAATGAAAACAAGATTTTTTACATTCGTGGTGGTTTGTATCATCAGTCTGATTTTATCGGGCTGTCATGCCCGCAAATCTGGGTCCATGTTTCAAAAATCCCATCAAATGATAGAAAATGCACTGGCAATGTTTGACCATCCAATAGGTTCATATGATCCTTCGAAAGTATCTCCATTGCCCACGCCCAAAAAATCACCAGTTACAC
>Ga0272440_1002459_pt1 | contig 14425 bp, 3 predicted proteins | sample SSMMMBAug17_FD_192440 | JGI IMG/M metagenome (GOLD analysis project Ga0272440, IMG submission 192440) | Marine sediment archaeal communities from Little Sippewissett salt marsh, Falmouth, MA, United States - SSM-MMB-Aug17 | ecosystem: Environmental > Aquatic > Marine > Wetlands > Sediment ...
CCATAACAATACGCAGATCCTATGATCTTTGGATATTCAACATTTTCTATATCAATTACTGTTATATTATTTTGCGCCAGGACATATGCTTCTGTGCCTGAAAGAGCAACGCCATACGCTTGAATATCTTTTACGCTGCTAATGGTATAATAAGTGGGAGTACTGATATCAACAATATTGAAGCCATCATTTGATGACGCCACATAAGCGATGTCGTTAACAACTTCAACATCAGAAGCAAATATTTTATCAAAGGAGTTTAAACCAGAGTATTGAAGTGATGAAGTATTAACATCAATTATTTGTAATGAAGTATCGCAGGCTATATATGCAATATTGTTTTTAACGATCATACCTTGATCACCATAGGGTGTATATATTGAACCAATTAAGATGGGGCTTGAGGGATCATGAATATCAATGATTGTCAATTTACTGCCAGCAGTGACATAAGCTTTGTCTTGATATATAAATATGTCAGAGGGAAAAAAACAATTCAAATTAACTGATCCAAGTATTACAGGATTCGTTTTTTCTTTTATATCTATTATTTTAAGCTTACCCCCCGGATCATCAAAAAGACAATAGGCAATTGAATCAATAATTTTGAAATTATAACAATCTTGAATTGTTATTGTGTCTTTTATGATTGGATGTGAAGGATTACTGATATCAATTATTTTTAATTCATTGCCACAATTTACGTGAACAAATCCCTCTTGAAGATATATTTTAGATGGCCTGCATTCAATTGTCGTTAAAAGCTGAGGTGCTGAAGGCGCTGTGACATCAATAACTCTCACACCATAATAATCAATCAAGCAAACAGTCTTATCTAATGCGATTAATCCATAGGGGTGATAATAGCGATTCGTAATTTGCAAAGAACTGATTAATGATGGATTGGTTGGTTCAGAAACATCAATGATTTCAAGACTTCCACCCACAGTTGTATCACCACTTGAAACATATGCGGTGTTTCCTATTATTTCAACGCCAAAAGCACATCCAGGTGTATCTATGGCACCGATTATTTCTGGATGTTCAAGATCTCTGATATCAATTATTTGTAATCCTTCTCTGCCATCGACATATGCCAAATCTCCAATAATTTTAAGCTTCCTTGCATATGCTGGCACATCGACTGAACCAATAATGGCTGATTGATTTCCTGTATCAAGGGATATTGATACTCTTGTTTTTTCAGAAAATCCAGTACCCGTTAATGTGATATAATCACTTTGACTTAAATAGATTTCTTGATTGGAAATCGCATTTATTTTCAGTTTAGCACGCTCTATTGTAATGGAAATTGTTTCAGGATTTGAATCTGAAATGCCGTCATTGGCAATAAATGTAAATGTGTCCGTGCCATAGAAATGGTGATCTGGTGTGTATGTCAGGTAGGGTGTGGATTGTGATAATATGCCATGGGATGGCGGGTCTATGATGCGAAAAGTCAGTGGTTTATCATAAGGACTAAAACCTGTCAGGGTAATATTTAAAGGCATACTTTCTGTTGTCCTTAATGTTTGGCTGTATGCTTGTGGAGTATTGATAATTGAAAACAAGCCTTGGGTTGTGCCTTTATCTGGTGCGTTTTCGGGTTCTATTTTCAGCATGTAGTTAAATGAGGGAGGTTGGGTGACTGTCCATTCAAATACGCCATCGTTTGGTGTGTTAGTGGCAATTGGAATGTATGTGTCGGTTTTTCCACCTTCGCGGGAAATTGAAATGGTGACTTTTTCGGGGATATTTTGGGTGTCCCATTTTATTGGAATTTTATCGCCGGTTCGCCATTTTGAGGATTGTTCGGGCGACCAAATGAATAGATGACCCAATAATCGACACTGTCCCCCTCGAACAGCTCGGACATAATACGACGATGACTTATTGCAGTAGTTGTAGTGACCCTGGCTGAAAACGACGCCCCATGCGCGGCCAGTATTGCTGGCACTGGACGTAGACGACCAATAAAACTCAGACAAATTGTTAATAAAAAAAACTATATTTATAGCAGGCCAGGATGTTGAATAATCTGCAATTGATCTTAATTCCATTATTGTTGGAAGACGCCAATTGTTGTAATCAGACAACGAAAGATTTTCACAATATTCGATTGCATTTTTCCAGGTCATTTTAAGTGTTGTGGCTTCTTTTTGCCACATCAAACCAGTACAGATATCTGTTACAGTCCCATCGTTGTTAATAACCAAATTAACCGAATTATCAAATGGCCGACACTGTCCCCCTCGAACAGCTCGGACATAATACGACGAAGACTTATCGTAGTTGCCGTCGTGGCCATTGCCGAAATAGACGCCCCACGCGGAGCAAGTATTGCCGGCATAGGACGTAGACGACCAATAATAACCAGACATTGATTTTGGGAAATAAGATGTATCTATAGATTTTATTATTGTTCCATAATTAGGTATATTTGCTAACTCATTCAAAGTTGGCAACCGCCAATCAGAAAAACCACCATACTTGCTATCATTCAAAGCTTTAATATAATCTTCAGTATCCGTGCCTTCTCCATTTACCCCTGCATTTCCCCCATTTGTATCAGGATTACTATCATACCACGTATAAGTATTATCCTTATCATGAATCGACCCATCATCAGTCTTAACTTCCCAAATCAACCCAGTAACATTATCTCGAACCATCGTCCACTCCATTGCTGAATCAGGAAGATCATTCCCCTGATCATCCAACTTTGTAAAGGACTGAGGATTAATGGTATAATTTCCATCTTGCCCATAAAAATCTTCGCCAGGGTTTGGGCATGGAATTTCTTTTTCATTATCATAACATTGGGTTTGTCCTGTATCAGGTATTCTGGAAGAAAGTACATCATGAACTATTGATGTCATAGCGACAAACATAACCAAAAAAATTATGGCATATTTTTGTTTATTTCTCATTGAAAGGATCCTCCTTTGACTTTATATTCTTTATGGCTTTGCCTTTGCCCTTTGAACTTTGTTTGCTGGTTTGCTATGTCGGTCCAACCATATGTTGCAACTGTAATTATTACCCCATGCCCAAACTGTTCAGAGATCTTTCAGGGCGAGGCTATGAGCAGATCCAGCGGAAATTTGGATGGCTTGATTTTCTATAGGATTTGCTTTCGCTGACCCGAAAATCAAAGTAATAAAATAAATGATATGATTAACGTGTGTTTTTTCATTCTTAACCTCATGTTTTGTTGTGGATCAAATTTTTATTTTTTTGAACCAGACGAATCATTTCGCCATACTTCAAACTTTACATTTTTATCAATAATTGGAGGAAATAGGATTTTATCGATATACACTCCTTCGCTTGCTCTGACATTTTTAGGTGGAATGAATTCAAGATACCCTTGAACAGGCTGGCTAACAAAGCTCATTCCAGATTGGTCATATGCACGAATCCAGTAATAATAAAGGCGCCCAAAATCCTTAGCAGAAGAATCTGTGTAAGCATTTCCAATCACATTATCGGCAAGCAAATCTGCATCATGCCAATCGTCTGTCAGGCCTCTGAAAATTTGAAAATGAAAATCGTTCTTTTTAGTTGTTTGCCATTTTATTGGAATACCAACGGAACAAATCCCTTTTCCAGCAGTAACATTCATGAAGGGAATATTGATCGTTTTGTTTTCATTTGAAAATACTTCAAAGGCAAGTAACAAGATCATTAAATTACACATAACGATTGTCTTTTTCATTTTTATCCTCTTTTTTTATACAGTGATTTTCAGGTGATGATTTTCGAAAAAGAATATAGCAAATATAATCCAAATTCCGGAAATAGAGACGAGGTATGCCTTGTCTCTACGATATCGTTGTTGGGAACTTTAGTTAGGCTATTTCTGGTATTACATGTGACTGTGTCTGATTGTTTATGTTTATACATGGATTATATTAACAAAAGCAATATTTATCAAGCACAGTTTTTTTTAACCTTTTGAATTATTTTAAAAAAATCAATAAAATATTGCAGAGAATGTACAGTTTATTAACAGTTGAAATGTTGGATTGATATAATCTACTTCCCCAAAAATATATCAATACCAATATAATACATACCGAGATTAGACCTTTTTTCTTACATTTTATTTTATTGAAATAGAAAAAAACTCTTTGAATATGGCAGGGCTACTGCTTCTATTTTGATTTCAAAACACATCTTTTTTTCAATTTTACCCAATACCCTTTTCCTGATAAAAAATCCGAAACCAGATAGATTTTTCTCCTGTAATGTCATATCATGTTGTTTACATAAATTATTTTATGGTTCAATTTTAATCATACACTCATTTCTCACTTTTATCCAATATCCATTTCCAGGTATCAAGTCAGAAACAAGCGTATAAGCCCCATTTTGAAACCTGAATATCACTTCAACACAATCTTCTGAAAAGGGATCATCGATTGGGCTGTCTAAAGCACCAATTAAATGCCATCCTGGATCGAATGTACGGGTGTATGATTGAAATGGCTCTCCGGTAATATCATAACCTGTTGAGGATGATGTCTTTAACCAATATCCTTTGCCAGGTATCAATTCATCGACATAATAATAGGAACCATCCTTGTATTCATAGGCAATGGTTGCTTCTGGAAATAAAACACTGATTTGAGAATCTTGTGGTAATACAGGTAATGAAATGAGATTCCATCCTTGCTGTGTCTCCAGATGAACAGTTGTTGGTTCTTTCATTGACCAGACAATATTGAAAATCTGTACAGCTTCAATACCGGTAACCGCTAATTCGGTAACTGTACGCATATTTTCAACAACATATTCGCCGGTTTGCTCATAACCACGAGACATCTTAAAAAAACCAATGTCGCTGAATTGCTGGGGGTCCCAGTGAAGATTTGTGGTGCGTGCTTCCGGAGAGCCGATATTTCCATGAGGATTGACAGCAATTATCCAACTGTATTCAGTTGTATTATATTCACGAATATCAGTATTATTTTTGTCCCAGTCTGGCGAGTAGATCAGCATACTGCAACCAAATTCATTGGCGATTACATCGGGTATGGTTGTGGATAACAGGCTGACACCTATTGTAATGTTATCAGTCTGGATCGGTGATAAATCAATGGCATCTGCCTGGATGCTTGCTGTCCATTCTCTGGAATCATCAAACAATACACCAATGGTCATATGGTTTTGAATGTCAATATCCATTGGATTTTGTGTGCCACTGATATCGCCGGACCACTTGTTGAACATATTTTCTGGAACAGCTTTCAGGCTGATTTGATCCCCTTGATAAAATGATTTTTCAATGGGAAGTTCAAAGGTTTCTCCATTAATGGTGAGGGATTGATATCCCAAAAATTGAACCATTTTTGTTGGCGGCATAAATCGCACAAATATTGATTTTCCTTTGTTCATGGTCACGATTAAGGGATTATCTGTTGGATGATCCACATCACCTTTCCATTCTTCAAATATTGTTTCGCTTGTTGATAATGCGCCCAGTGCCACCTTGCTATCTGGTGCAAATTTGCCTTCCCAGGGTAGTAAAACAGTGGTTCCATTGATTTCTATTTCACCGACTTCATTGGTATAATCCAATAATAAGGTATATTCATCTGCTCGATTGACTGTGATCGTGACAGTTGCGGTGTTGGAAACTGTATGACCATCTGTCAGAGAGTAAACAATGGTATCTGTTTCCCAAAACCAATCATCAGGCGTATAAATCAAATGTTGAGATAGCGTGCCATGTTTGGGAGGTTCAACAATAGTATGTGTTAATAACTCGCCATCCACATCTGTTAATGGAAATGAAAAGGAAAATGATGTGTTTTCTGTTGTTTGAAACATTAAATCTATTGCAACAGGCGGGTCATCTATCGCATAAATTGTCATAACAATATCTGCGGTATTGGAATCTGAAAAACCATCATTGGCTTTAAAAGAAAAGCGATCCATTCCATTGAAATTCAGATTTGGGGTATAAATGGCAATATCGTTTTCAATACTGATTTTTCCGTGAGCCGGTAGCTGAACCCATGTGTAGGTTAAAGGATCTTTTTCTGTATCCGAGGCCTTGAGTAGAATATTCAGGTGTTTATCTTCATCAAAATACAAGGTTTCTCCAACAGCCACTGGTGGCATATTGGGTACAACCGATGCTGAAAAGGAGGTTGATGCTGTAGCCCCTTGAGCATCAGAAACACTTATGGTGATCATTGTATTTCCGGTTATATTGGCTTTTGGGATCATTTGAAGAATTCTGTTTTCGCAAGATTCTGTCGTGATAATGCTTGAGTTGTCAATGATAAAGGTATCTGATGACATCACATTAATCGTTAAGTCACAAGGATTGGTTTCAATATCTGAGATAAAAAAATAAATTTCAGGAAATGGTTTGTTTTTACAGGTGGTTTGATCGGAAATAGTGGATATTTCTGGTGGTTGATTCACATAAATGTCGTCATCATAAATGATCAGTTGTGTTGAAGTAATCATCCCCAGGTCAGCATTTACAGGATTCAAAAGTTTAATGGATAAGGTTTCTGTTGGTTCATGAACATGGTCATTAATCAAAGGGATTGAAAGAAAAAGTGAATGCCTGCCTGGCAGAAAATTGAGCTCACCATTAACAAAGTAAAAATCTTCATCTGGTATGGCAGTTTCCACTATCAAATCGTATTCAACAGAAACAGGTTTGGCAGAAATATCACTCAAACAAACTGTCAGATTTATATATTCAGCATTTTCAGAAGAAGTATATGTATTTTCACAAAATTGGATAATCGGAGGATTATCATTATCAAGTATGGTTAAGGTGTAAACAGTCTCTGGTCCTGCGAATACATTGGTAAAATCTGTCATGATAATCTTAACCGTTTCATCATATTCATCATTCCTGTCATCTGTTAATGTCAATGTCAAATGTGCATATTGAGAAAAAGCGGGTATAATGAACGAACCATTATCAAGAATGAAATCTATACCATTTGTTGCTGTGCTTTCAACTGTGTAAGCAACAGTAATTGGAAGATTGCTTAAATTGTTTAGCGTTGCTGTTATTTGAACAATATAACTGTTTTCACTTATTTCAGAAGTAGATTGACAAACGTCATTTTCAAAGTTCATTAATGTTGATGATGATACAATCCATGATATGTGTGGTGGTTCAATATCTGAATTGTCAATGATCAATGGAAATCCGTTTGCAGAACTTAATCCAGACGCATCAGATACAGTGACAATAATAAATGTTGTGCCGCTGCCAGGTACGGGTAATATGGAGAGATATCGATTACTTCCACTCCCAAAGACCCCAATGGCGCTATCGGGTAAAAAATTGGAATTTGTTGATTTAACTGAAATATTTAAATGGGCATCATTGTTGTCTATGTCAGAAACCCAAAATGGTATTGTATATGCCTCAATCTGAGATGATATGGTTTGTTCGGGAATTGATGAAATGATTGGAGCATCATTTACTGATCTGACATATAACTGGAATTCTGTACTGGCTGCATATCCATGTTGATCGACTGCAAAAAGTTTGATCAAAGCATTTCCGTTTCTATTGGATTCAGGTGTAATGGTCAATGTTGTTGTATCTTGATTGTAATATACTTGTGGCTCAATTTTCCTGATTAAAAAAGGATTGGATGAATATGCCGAAAAAGTGAGTGTTTCTGCTTCCGCACCACTGAAAAAGACAGGAATTTGTATAGAAACATCTTCATCTGTTATTTGTTTCGGAATCGTATGATCCAAATTTTCCTGAATGGAAATTGTTGAACAGACGTTATACGCAAAGATTTTGTTATCAGGTAATTGGCCAAATGTTTTTGGCAAGAACCATTGATCATGATCATTGTTTCCCCACATCCAGACAGTGCCATCTTCCATATGAAAATAAAAACAGGAATAGCCAGCCGTAATTTGGCTGACACCCGTTTTCTTTTTGATCTTAAAGGGTTGATCATATATCGTTGATTCATTCCAGATTTGTCCCCAAATCCAGATGTCATCATCTGATGAACGCGCAATACAACTGTTTTCAAAAACATCAATTTCAACAATTTGTTGTAAATCAGTCAAACATGATGGAATAAGCGAGTAAACCGTGTTAAATTCCGAATAAGTTCCCCATGACCACACTGTGCCATCCGATTTTAATGCAATATTGAAATAATGCCCTGATTGAATGGCAATAATATCCGATAAACCCGACACTTTGACAGGTTCGTGTTTTTCGGTTCGTGTACCATCACCTAATTGTCCCCAAACATTGCTACCCCATGCCCAGACAGTGCCATCTGACTTTAATGCAAGACTATGAGACTCTCCAGCAGAAATAGCGATGACATTGTTCATTCCTGATAAACGTGCCGGCGCATTATGATCTATCGTGGTATTATCTCCCAACTGACCACTATAGTTAATACCCCATGACCATATTGAGCCATCAGACTCAAGGGCCAAAACAAAGCCATAACCTGTTTTTACAGAAATGACATCATCCAGGTACAGTACTTGAACAGGAACGTTACTGTCTTCATAAGTGCCATTTCCCAGGTGTCCAAAATAATTGTAACCCCATGTCCAGACAGTGCCATCATCTCTGATGGCATACGGGGTTTCAGTGTAACTTCCGGCTCCAATAGCAGTAACACCTGTCAGACCTGAAATTTGTAAGGGTACTGAACTGGATAAGGTATCAAATCCGTAAAATATATTTCCCCAACACCAGGCAGTTCCATCATTTAATGCAGCACAGGTATTGATTTCACTTGAGGATATACTTGAAATCTGGTTGGAATCTGGCATGGCTTCTTTATAAGCAGGTAAAATATGGGAACTGTTTCTCCAGGTTTGTATGCTGCCATCAGTTTTAAGAGCAATATTATAAGATCCGTATTGAGCTGAAATACTTAAAATATCAGTTAATTCCTGAATAAGGAGTGGCGTATAAACTTTTTGATCCGTAATAATGCCATTCCCAAGTTGTCCGTTTAAATTGGAACCCCATGCCCAGGTTGAACCATCCGTTTTAATGGCAAAATTATATGTTGAACCACATTCCACTTGTTGAACATCAGTCATATTTAAAACACGAACAGGGATATTCTCATTCTGATTTAAATTGTTCCCATTGCCCAACTGTCCATAATTATTCGCTCCCCATGAATAGAGTTTTCCATATTTATCTAGCGCCAGACTATGAGAATGTCCCGCTTTTATCGAAATAATATGTGATATTTTGAGTACAGGCGAAGGTTGGTTTTGATCTGTAATATCACCATTGCCCAATTGCCCAAAAAGATTCTGCCCCCACGCCCAGACATTTCCATCTTTCTGAAGCGCAAGGCTATAATATGCGCCCGCTTCTATAGAGACAATATCATAAATTGCTGATATCTGAACGGGTACTATTTGAGATAAATTGTTTTTAATCCCCAATTGTCCCGTTTGATTATTTCCCCATGCCCAGACCATTCCATCTGAACGTAATGCAAGACAATGACTTTCTCCAACAGCTATTGAAACTATATTTGACAAAGTGTCTATTTTTACGGGAAGATTTTGAGTGGTTGTATTACCAATTCCTAATTGGCCGGAACGATTCATTCCCCATGCCCAGACGTCTCCAGTTGAATTCAATGCCAGGTTAAATGAATAGCCTGTTTTTAGAGAAATAATGTTTGATAAATTTTTAACCATTACAGGCGATGACGTTCCAGAATCAAACTGTCCAATACCTAACTGTCCGTAACTATTATTTCCCCATGCCCAAACAGTGCCATCAGGTTTTAAGACAAGAAAATGGTTATAACCTGCTGAAACCATCCCCATTGTCTCAGAATATTCACAATCATTCTTACATTGCAGCGGTTGTAAAGGACGTATATTCACCGGCATCGAATAGCTGGCAGACAATCCATTTGAATCATAAGCAGATATGACAATTGTTGTATCTCCATAATTTCTATCTGTTTTAAAAATAGTCATGCTGACAGGTAAAGGCACATCAGCAGATAAAGCGGTCACAAAAGTATTTCCCGAACTGTCTCCCAATTGAATAAATCCATCTGGTATAAGTATTTGATCAGAGGATGTTGCGATGAGTGTGATATATCCTCCTTCGGCATTAGATATTGTCAGCATGGTATCAACAGGCTTTTTCAGGGTTAAAGATTCGTTATCAGCTATGATCATAAGAGATGACGCCTCACACATGATTTCAACAGAAATATCCAAAATATCCTGGGAATGCCCATCAAAGCCAACAATGCCATTAATGTTGCCAGTCTGGTTATCTCCATTCATACGAAAAGACAATTCACGTTGTTCATGATCTCGGAAATTGCCCCATCGGATACTGTTTTGGGTGTAATTTAAAATACCGCCATCACTGATCGAAAATATGTTCAAACCATATGGAATAAATAATTCAACAGCATAGGTTTGAATATTCATATCAGGCGTAACGGTAAGCAAAACCTTTGGATAACAGGTCTGATTATTTTCAACCTGAACCAATATTTCACCCAATACAGGTGTTGTGGGGGTGATAGAGTAATCAAACAGTGCGGTTTCACTGGAAACCATGTCATCTTTTACAGCAAGGACTCTGATCGTTTTGCTATCTGTAAGCGCAAGGGGAGTGGAATATATTAAATCTTCTTGTGTGGGACGACTGCCATCAGTGGTATAGTAAATAACAGTGTCTGGCGTTTCGCATGTAATGCTGAATTGCATGAATTCACTGTTTGAGTTTGTATGAAATATCGGTGTGCTGATTATTTCTGGCTCAGGCTCCGGATCTGGATTTTCGTTGGTAGTGTCATCAGGTAAAGGGCAGTCCAGTATTACCGCTGTATTTTTGCTAATGTCGTAGGATTGGCCATCAGCACTGTATATCATCTGTTGAATGGTAGAGCTGCCATTGACGCCTGTTAAACTGTAGGAAAAACTTCTGCTGATGTTATCCCGAAAATTGCCCCAGCGGATGGTCTGGTTTTCTGTGTGCCACTCTCCATTTTCGTTGATATCATAAGGTTCTAGGCCAACAGGCAGTTGTTCCATAATGGCATATGTTTGAACCTTGTCTGAAGGTGTAACACTGATCGTTATGGATGGCGCACAGCTTTCATTATTAAAAACCGATCGGTTAATGTTTATTGAATTGATCACTGGTGTATAAAAGCGCATTTCACTTGCAGCACTTTGCTTCATGCCAGATTTAATGGCAATAACACGAATCACAACAGGTTTTGAAATAGTAATGGTGCCTGTATATTGTTGGGATGCAGTGGTTGGGCGGCTACCATCAGTGGTAAAAAACAGGATTGCATCTTGTGTGGTACAGCTAATATCCAAAGAGGTTGGCACCGTCTGATTTGTTGATAAAAATATGGGTGAGGCCACTGGCTCAAGTGGTGTTTCTTCAGGGATTGATGGATTTTCAGTTTGTGTTTGTGTGCACTGTATACTGACAGATGATGTAATGGTAATCGTTTGAACAGTTCCATCTGCGCTGAAAATACTATCCATTATCAGGTAATCCCCATTCATACCTGTAAGATCATAGCTAAAGCTTCGTGCGCTATGATCCCGAAAATTGCCCCATCGAATTTGTTGGTTTTCAGGATGCCAATGGCCGTTTTCATTGATATAAAGGGGCGTCAGGCCAAAGGGTAATGTTTCTGTAAATGCATAGGTGAATATGCTTTCTGTGGGTGTCACAGAAATTTCTATTGCCGGCGCACATGTGCCATTATTGATGATCGCCCGCTTGACCATTGAACACTCAACAGGTGAAATGTACAGGGCGAGTGCAATCACGCATAGCACAATTGGGAAGAATAAATGCTTTTTCATATTTTCCTCCACACTGTTTAGTTATTGGGTGTCCAGCACAAAGGTTTCATTGCACCTGTATTGGTATAGGAACCGCCGTTTTCAATGAGAAAACCGGCACGAGTGTTGTATTCAATAGCGATTTCTGTTTGTTCTGTGGACCATGGAAGATTTTCATGCCATGAATTGTTGTAGGATGTGTATTCGCTTTCTTCGATGATGAAGTTTTTGTTGGTGTCTGCCGGGTGAGGGATGGTGGGGTTGTATTCGTAGGCGCCGATGTCGCCTTCTGCAAGTATTGATGTGTCATCAAGGTCAGACATAAAATATGTGTTACCGGCATTAATACAGGGAGAGTTGGGACGAAGATGATAATCTCCTGTTTCTGGAGAGTAAAACAGAGGATCAATTGACAGATTGTTTGAGGAATTTTCAAAGGTTCCAACAATTTCTCCGACATTATTGTGATCAAGTACTCTTGGATTACCGCCAAAGCCGTAAAGGTAAATATCATCTCCTTCAATAGCGGCTGAGTTGTTCCAGAAAATATTATTGCCTAGTGAAAGATTGTAGAGCATATTGGATGTTTTTACATAAAGCCCTCCACCTTGTTCTTCTGCAATATTGTCTGCAATGGTATTATTGTTCATAAAAAGGGTTGATGCTGGATTTAAAAAAAGACCTGCGCCTTTAGCCGCTTTATTGTTTGCAATGAGGTTTTGGGCGATGTCTATCAATTCAAAATTTTCTACAAATATTCCAGCGCCTTCTTTTGATGAATTGTCGAAACCTGTGATGACGTTGTTATTAATTGTACATGTGTAGGACATTCCTGAGGTAGAGGTAATGTAAATACCTTTGCCTTTAGATCCTTTGATGATATTTGAGTTGATATCAATTGAAGTTGCATTGTAAGATTCGATGGCATTATTGCCAGTGATTGTATTATTTGATAAAATAAGCGAGCCTGTGTTTTGAGTATAAAAAGCTCCAAGAAGTGTGTTCGTTTCAATAATGTTATCTGTTAGAATAGCGTTTATTACTTTGTTGGATAAATAGATGCCGCCCCCACTATTATTTGTAATAACATTTTTTTTTGCTGTTATATCATTTTGAGCGTTAATAAAAATACTTCTGTTGTGGTGTATATTTTGAGATATTTTATTGTTATTAAAAATTATATTTTCACAATCTATAGATAGTAACCCTCTGTTAAAATAATAATTACCTGAATCGGTCCAAACTAAATTTTTAATATTATTATCGGAAAACAAAATATCTCTTTTTGAATATAGATATATACCTGAAGAGTCACCTTTAGAATCTCCATAGAGTGTATTTTTAGTTAAATAAATGAAGCCATTTGTTTCTATAAATATAATTATGAAAGATCCAGAAATGACATTATGAATTATTGATATATTATTAGTACTTTCATCATTTCTGTTTGATGAAGATATAAAACCATTACTAATAGTATTATTTGAGATTGATATATTACCTCCAATTACGTTAATACCACTACTGATAAAATTATTATTTATAATATTTTTTGTTCCATTACCTTCTAAATATAAATGCTTTTCAGATAGAACATTGCAACTAAGTGATATGCTGCCACTTGCACTTGCAGATAAGCTTCCTTCAAAATAGTTATTATGGATAGATATATTATCTCCTACTTTTGCAAACAAATCTTTGCTATTATAACCAGTAGCAATATTACCTGTAATTTTATTATCTGTAATTATTAACTCTCCAAAAATATTTTGAATATAAAAGCCTGCGCCATTACCCCCTGAATTATTATCAGAGATAATATTATGATTCAATGCCACATTCCCATTAGTATAAATATAGACACCACCACCATATGAAGAAAGAGAAGAATTGCCTGTAATAATATTATTAAAAACCGTAACAGTAGAAAATGTAGTTATATAAATACCGCCTCCATTATCCGAAGTTTTACCATTCCTAACAGTAATGTTCTCCACTCCAATATCAGCCGAAGCATCAGCAGAAATATACAACGGCCGAACCATCTCTTCCCCATCAAAAATAACCTGCTCTGCCTTAAGCCCTGGTTCACTGGTAAGCGTAAGCGAATTCGCCTCACTGGTTTCAAAAATAAATTCCCCTTTATACACCCCCGCAGCCAGATAAATGATATCGTTTTCTCCATTATTGGATGCTTCTGAAAACGCCAGAAATAGTTCCCTGCCATCGGCAACATGGAATGTTTTGGCATAAATGGTTTGGGTTAAACAAAAAATGATTGATACGGTGATCAAAATGATCAGGGTTGATTTTTTCATGATTGACTCCTTTTTTTTTATCTTTGAGAAAAGTTTGTTATTATTGTCTTAACCTGGATTACGCAGATTAAGATCATTAGGATAATTTGTGAACAGCCTGGGGAACTCCACTTTATATTCTGAACGATCGCTGGAGTCCACATCTTTAGGTGTGGGAGTGATGAGTTGGTTAGTTGGGGTCGCCCATTAAAGGGCTTGTCAAGAAAAAAAACACTTCTCCCTTAACAAAAATTGGTCATTTTTAAATTTTTTGCTTGGCAACTTCCTAT
>Ga0272440_1002460_pt1 | contig 14420 bp, 12 predicted proteins | sample SSMMMBAug17_FD_192440 | JGI IMG/M metagenome (GOLD analysis project Ga0272440, IMG submission 192440) | Marine sediment archaeal communities from Little Sippewissett salt marsh, Falmouth, MA, United States - SSM-MMB-Aug17 | ecosystem: Environmental > Aquatic > Marine > Wetlands > Sediment ...
AACATTGGTATAGGCGGCAGAGCCGCCGGGCATGCATTCCCAGGCAGAGCCTGGGAACGAGAAAAGTGTTAACTGGTAAATGAAGGATGCCAATTTTTGTTTATGATTTTCGTACAGCGGATTATCAAACAACTTCCGGCATAGTAAATATTTTAGAGAATAAAGGGAACAAGGATGACTTACTGGCATTCTTTCAAGAACGCTTTTTACCAATAGATGACATAGAAGCAAACAGGATCGCTGAAGAATTGCTTGAGAAAAAGCCACTTATTGGATATCTAACGATTTCTAGCGCCTTACAATGGCGTCTTCAGTATTCACGAGTGATCAATGAAGCAGATGAAATTGATGGTGTGGTGAGAGTGAAATAACAATGACTAAAACAAAAGAAAAACTGGCATTTGGTGATTTTCAGACACCATTGGAATTAGCATCAGAAGTGGTTTCAACTATCGATATTAATCGCTATAAAACGATAATAGAGCCAACTTGCGGTCTGGGAAACTTTCTTTTTGTGTGTGAATCTAAACGTAAAATGGATACACGAATCATCGGTTGGGAAATAAATCCCAAATATGTTGAAAAAGCGAATAAGAGTCTTCAAAGTATTTCAAATTGCTGCGATTCATTTGTAAAACAACAAGATTTTTTTGATGTAGATTGGAAAGGATTCAATAATCAAATTCAGGATCCCTTGCTATTCATAGGAAATCCACCTTGGGTTACAAATACGAAACAGGGTAAAATGTTAAGCAAGAATCTTCCCGAAAAAAGCAATTTTAAAGGATTAAATGGGCTTGACGCAATGACAGGAAAGAGTAATTTTGATATTTCAGAATGGATGTTGATTAAAATTGCAAAGATTATATCAAACAAAAATTCAGCAATGGCCTTTCTTGTCAAAACTTCTGTTGCCAGAAAAGTATTTACATACATATGCCAACATAATCTTTATATTGGAAATTTTTTCATCAAAGAAATAGATGCCAAAAAACATTTTAATGTCAATGTTGATGCCTGCTTATTTTTTGCACAGGGTATGGTTAAAAATGAAAAAAATAGAACGTGCAAAGTATTTTCATCCATACACGCTAAAAAACCATATAAGCATATGGGGATATTCAATGATGTCGTATAAAAATTTAATTGACATTGATTCCAAGTGTGAATTTGTTTGGAGATCCGGCGTAAAGCATGATTGTTCTAAAGTGATGGAATTTTTAAAAAAAGATAATAATTTTATAAATGGATTTAATAAAGCTTTTGACTTACCTGATGATTATATATATCCAATGTATAAGAGTTCCAGTATTTCAAAAAAAAATTTGCTTCCTCCAACAAAATATATGATGATAACACAAAAAAAATTGGTGCAGAGACCAGATATATCAAAATAAAATCACCGCTAACCTGGAAATATTTAGAGGAATATGCAGAAAAGCTGGATAGCCGGAAAAGTTCAATATATGAAAATTCTCCAAGATTCTCTATATTTGGTGTTGGAGACTATACCTTTAAACCATGGAAAATAGCAATTTCTGGTTTGTATAAAAATATTAATTTTGCGTTAGTCGAACCATATAAGGGCAAACCGATTGTTCTGGATGATACATGTTATATGTTGGGTTTCGATAAAGAAAATCAGGCAATGCTTGTTCATAAAATTTTAACCGCTGATATTACACACGAGTTAATTGATGCAATAGTGTTTAAGGATAACAAAAGGCCAATAACTGTATCGCTCTTAAACAGAATCAATATTGAAACTATTTCTAAAAAAGTGGGGTTGCACGATGAATATAAAAAAATATTTACAGCCTACAGCCCTCCGAAACAATTATCTCTATTTAACAAAAACATATAACCAATAAAAAGGCCAGCCATTTCCGTGCAAATGCCTGTAAGTTATTTATTTCTTGTTATACGATTTGTTCTCTTTGTTATGGATCAGGGATTGCAAGCATTCCAATCTAATTGCACATTTTGACTGTCAGTTTTTACTTTGATCCAATACCCAAAACCCGGCCCCACATATTTCATATTACTCGCATATACATTTTGTGCGTTCAGTGAACGTGGTTCAGTATCAAAGCCTTGAACAATCAACAAATCATTGCTGATTGAACAAAAAATATCAGTCATGTCAGTAAAGGCGATTGTTTCCGGGTTGTCGGAAAAGAGAACATCCGGCACTGATCCTGTATAGCGAACATTTTCACCCGTGTAGCCAACAAGGTTCCATCCAGGATTCAGCGGAATATGATGACTGCTGTCAATGGCTTCCCCACCAATATCAAGATAGATGTAACCATTGCTATCAAAAGAAGCCGTTTCATTGACTCGGATCCAATAACCATATCCAGGTGCCAGGTATGTCATATCAGTTGCATAGATGTTGAGTGGATTATAAGACTTGGTCTCAGAATAAAAACCATAAACATTTGAATACTGGTTGGCAATCGTTTCCAGTACGTTGCCCAGGTTAGTGACCTGATGATATATAATGCCAGGGATCCAGTCAATATTCGGTTTTGCGCCGACATAAAAACATCGGTCGGTTGCATATGAAATCAGATTCCATCCAGCATGAAGAGGAATACGTTGATATGCGACGCGGGTTGTTGTAGAAGCTCTTGACGTGTTGCCAGCCGCATCTCGATATTGCACATAAATAATTTTGCTTCCTTTTCCAGGCGTTACGTTCCATTGACGACTGGTATTATAAGATTCCCAGGAACCCGCCGTGCCATAGCCCAGATTGCTGATAAACATTTCATAGGCACCGCTGGCTCCTAAAGTTAATGTCACCGAATCTTTAAAAATAACATCATCGGCTGAAACAATGGCATTTTTGGGGGCAATGTCATCAATTCGAAATGGGCCCAATGTTGATGTTGGACCGATTTCATCATCTCTGTCTTCAGCAGCAATATGAAAATAATACGCCTGATCATCAACATTTGTAAAGGCCTGACTGCTTGTATCGTAATGATTTCCAAATGGAACCCCTGCTGTGTTTAATTCTGTAAACTCATGGTTTTGACTCGTATCAAATTGATAATAATAACCATTGACCTGTGTGTATCCATCCGGAATCTGCCAGGTGACCTTGATTTGTGACTTTGTGGTTGGCTGATTGATTGGATGAGAGATTGAACGTAGCTGTTCAACCGGTCCAATGTCAGCATATGCATTTGTTAATAATATTATGCATAGTCCTACATATAAAAAGGATTGAATAAATACGCGCATATTTTTTTCCTTAGGAAAACTCAAAAAATATTTTTCAAGTATTCATTATAATTCAGAAAAACATTTTATCGTCATGGTCAAGCTTTTTCACTTGGCCTGACAATCCAAAAGATATTCAACCCTGTCAATTTGGCACATCGGTGAGGTTATGTCAATAAAAACAAATGATTTGATTCAGCTTCCATAAAAATCTACAGAAAGATGCTTTTTTCGTCGATAAAAAAATATGGTTTGTTTATGCTTCTTTTTTTAAAAGACGCATCCACAATAAATCAAACAAAGAGGTGCAATCATGATTATACAATCATCCAATATCCAGATGAATGCCGCTCACTTCAAACATGAACAGCATACAGAGACAGAAACCTTGAGAACCTTTGGTCCGAACAATCGTTTGCGAATTATTTCTTTATCATCCGATGATAAAAAAGATCGTCTGAATCTTTCCAACGAAGCCGAAGCATTTTTGGCAGATATCCATGAAAAGGTGAAGGATGCCCATCAGTGTGATGAAGATGAAGACCAAGGAATAATGAGCGTAAAAGAATTCATGGTGAAACAAATTGTCGAATCTGTTCTGGGGCAGGAAGTCAAGGTCATTCGTGCGGATGATTTCGATCCCGACACTCAAACATTTTCAGATCATCTACAAGATCCCTCACAAACGACGACACTGGAACCTGGTGTTGAATATATTCATCAAGAAACGCATTACGAAAAAGAATTATTGTCTTTTAACGCTCAAGGGACTGTGCAAACTGCCGATGGCCTGGAGATTTCATTTAATGTTCAACTGGAGATGTCACGAGAAATTTACTCTGAATCCACCATTGCCTTGCGTGAGGGTGGGCAGCCCATTGACCCACTGGTTATCAATTTTGCCGGCAATGCTGCTGAGTTGACATCACAAAAATTTACCTTTGATCTGGATGCAGATGGCACAATGGACAACATTTCCTTTGTCAAGCCTGGCAGTGGTTTTCTGGTATTTGATAAAAATCGGGATGGCGTTGTTCAAGATGGTTCAGAACTTTTTGGCCCCACAACTGGCAATGGTTTTGACGAACTTGCCCAATACGATCAGGATCAAAATGGCTGGATTGATGAAAATGATTCCATTTACAGCTTACTTTCCATCTGGTCAAAAGCACATGATGGCTCAGACCGCTTTCAAAGCCTTAAAGATGCTGATGTTGGGGCAATTTATTTGTCAGCAGCAAAAACAGCCTTTGACTATAAAGATATGGGAATGAATACCCATGGCATACTCAATCAATCCGGCGTTTATTTAACCGATTCCGGACAAGCAAAACTGATTCAACAACTCGACCTGGTCGCATAAAAAAAATATGGCAAATTTCATTTTCGACAATTTGGGAACCAAAGACGATCCATTTTTGACTTACGCCACAAAGTCCAAAATCAGCGAAGATTGTTACGACAAATATGTCTGCACCGATGATCATCGATACGATCTGGACTGGATTCGTGTGTATAGTATTTTTATCATGTTTGTGTTTCATACCGCCATGATTTTTGTGCATTGGTCGTTTCATATCAAAAACAATGATCACAGCTTCGTACTTTCAATATTAAATGTATTTATTGGTATCTGGCATATGCCCATGATGTTTTTTGTTGCTGGAGCATCGGCATGGTTTTCCCTGATGTTTCGTGAGAACCACGAATTTATAACCGAACGATTTTTTCGATTGATTGTGCCATTAATTTTTGGCATCCTGGTATTCATTCCACCGCAACTCTATTTTGAACGTCTGCATGAAGGCACATGGGATCAGGGATTTTGGGATTTTTATCCCATGTTTTTTCAAGGCATTTATCCATCTGGAAATCTTTCATGGCATCATCTCTGGTTTTTGCCATACCTGTTCGTGATTTCCCTGATGGCTCTTCCCTTAGCAAAAATTATTGATTCTCGAAGAACCTCGCCCTGGATATGCCAACTGGCTATCCTGGCCAATCGACCGGGCGGTATTTTTCTGTATGGGCTTCCACTGGCTCTTTCTGAGGCCATTCTTCGACCTTTTTTTCCTCAGGGAATCAAAGATATCGTCAATGACTGGGCCAATATTTCTTTTTATCTTATTTGCTTTGTATATGGTTATCTGATGATATCAGACATCCGATTTGGTACCGCAATCAATAGACATCGTCGAATTGCCATGATTCTGGGGACCATATTGACAATAGTCATCTGGTACTATTCCATAGCCAGGACCCACCTGGTTTCTTATTCCTACACAATGTTTTTTCATTTTCTTTGTGGCCTCAATATCTGGTGCTGGATGATTTTCTTACTGGCTTATGCCAAAGAAAGTCTATCATTTACCAATCCATTTCTGGAATATTTCAACAAGGCTGTTTTGCCTTTATTTGTGATTCATCAAACAGTCATCATTGGCCTGGCCTACTACGTTGTTTCTATGGATTTGACGCTTTTTAAAAAGTTCTGGACAATACTGCTGGGGGCTTTTATAATTGTTGTTTTTTTGTATGAGATAATTATCAAACGTCTCAGTATATTTCATTTTTTACTGGGAATCAAAAAACAGTCAGAACAGGAATCGTATTCAACATGATTGCATCAATCAGTACAAAAGACCAAAAAGAGTTAAAATACGCCAAAAGCATATTGGAAAATCCAGGGCTGCCTGCCAAAATCGTTAATGCCTTTGGATTTCCCATTGAAAAAGGCTTTGAGTATTTACCCGATCATTGGGAGGCCCGGGTCGTTGCATTATCAGAGGCTGCATTACGAACGGGTCTGCGAATCGCCATTCAAAGTTTGAATGCGGATGACACCGATTTAAAGCGAGAATCCTCAAATACCTTTCATAAGTTGTGCGTGGCAGCATCAGGAAGCATTGGCGGCGCTTTTGGCCTGTCCACATTGGCCTTGGAACTGCCCATTACTACCACGTTGATGTTACGATCCATTGCTGATATCGCCAGGTCTGAGGGAGAAAATTTATCAGAAATCGAACCGCGCCTGTCATGTCTGGAGGTTTTTGCTTTGGGTGGAACTGATTCCTCTGATGATTGCACTGAAACCGGATATTATGTTGTTCGGGCGGCTTTATCCAATGCCATCCTGAATGCATCGCGCTACATTACACAGTCAAGTATCATTGACGATGCAGCCCCCATTTTATTACAACTACTGGTCAAAATTTCATCACGATTTGGCATGGTGGTGTCCGAGAAAATTGCAGCCACTGCATTGCCCATTATTGGCGCAGCCGGTGGCGCGATGATCAATATTCTGTTTATGGATCATTTCCAGGATATGGCACGCGGGCATTTTATTGTCAGACGACTTGAGCGAATTTATGGAACAAATGCTGTGCAGGAGGCGTATTTGCAGATCTGATAAAGCTTGTGTAAAAAGACAATGCAATCAACTCGGAAGCTCTTGACATGCCCATCCCTTCCGAGTAAAATTCATAGCTATGAATGTAACCGAACTAATCAAAAAAAATGAAAGCAAAACCTTAGAATTCAAGAGAGATTTTTCCTCACCAGATAACATCATTCGAACAATTATCGCCTTTGCGAACACATCTGGTGGTGTTATTCTCATAGGAATTGAAGATAAGGATAAGCACATTTGCGGCGTAAAAAATCCTTTGGATATTGAAGAAAAACTCGCAAATTTAATCACTGATACCATTTCACCGCGCATGATCCCCTCTATTGAAATTATATCCTGGCGAAATAAACAACTCATTGCTATTCAGGTTTTCCCAAGCCCTGTTCGTCCACATTTCAAGAGCAGTCTTGGTGAGGAAAATGGCGTACTGGTTCGCGTTGGTTCAAGTAATCGGAAGGCAGACAAGCAACTTATCCAGGAATTACATCGAGCGACAAGATATCAAAGCTTTGATGAGGAAATGGTAATTACATCGAACTCGGAAGCATTAGACTTCCGAGTTGTTTCCGAGTTGTTTTCCAAACAACGAAAGATTCATATGAATGATTTTTTGACCCTCAAGTTGATGACAACCTACCAGAACCAAAACGTCCCAACAAAAGCAGGAATGATACTGTTTGGTAAAGACCGATTGAGTTATTTTCCAGATGCATGGATTCAATGTGGCCGCTTCTCAGGAACGACAAAAAGAAACATTGTTGATGCTTTAGAATTAAAAACATATCCTGTTTATGCAATTGATCAAGCTCTGGAATTTACCAAAAAGCATGCTTACCGGTCGATTGAAATATCAGAAAAATCAAAAAATAACAAAAGATGGAATGTCCCATTGATCGCAATACGTGAAGCGCTGACAAATGCTGTCGTCCATTCAGATTATTCACAAACAGGGACGCATATCAGACTTGCATTCTTTGATGACCGGATTGAAATCGATAACCCAGGCCTCCTGTACGATGGTTTAACCATTGATGACATTAAACAAGGCATTTCAAAGTTAAGAAACCGAATCATTGGTCGCATATTTAAGGAACTGGGTCGCGTTGAACAGTGGGGAAGTGGCATTCAAAGAATGATTGAAGTGTGTGAAGAAATGGGGTTGCCTTCACCGGAATTTATTGAACTTGGCGGTCAGTTTCGGGTTACAGTATATCTTTTTGTAAAACAAAATGTCATACTCGACGATACAAACCAGTTGATCGTCGACTTGTTGAATCAATATAAGAAAGGTCTTTCAGTAAAAAAGATTGCTTCAAAAATAGATCTTTCAACCCGAACAATTCGCAATCGATTGAGCAAGCTTTCTGAAATGGGAATCGTAGCAGCTATTGGAACTGGGCCAAGAGACCCAAAAAGAAAATTTTGTTTGCTCAGCGAATCCATTCATGTGAGGGAAAAGGATGGATAATCAACACGCCAAACAAGAACCTGTTCATATCAAATCAGTTATTTCAGATTTGTTGAAAAAGCATTCCTATGCCAAAAAAAGCAGTTTGTTTAAAATTGCTGAAATCTGGGAAACCGCTGTGGGAGAAGGGCTTGCCCATAACACATCACCCTGGAAAATGAAAGGAAAAACCCTTGAGGTTCATGTGCCGGGGTCATCATGGTTACAGCAATTGAATTATTTAAAAGCAGACATGATTCAAAAAATAAATGCATACTTGGGGGAAGAATGTTTGGATGATATCCGCTTTTCCATTGGACGCCTACCAGAGAAAAGCTAAATCGTATTTTTAATTCTTGAATTATTAACACAAACGAATAAAAAAAGCCTGAAGTTATAAAAACTCCAGGCTTAAAAAAACATATTATCGTTCAATCATGGTTTTTCATCATTTACAAAATTTTTCTTAGCCCCGATAGGGGCGTAATCTTTGTAGACTGGGGCGTTAGCCCCAGGTAATTGAACATTCATAGTTTCTTAGGAATGCTAAAAAAATAAATTCCCCATTTCAAAATGCTTGACTCAAAAATTAAACATTAAGCATATGCGTACCAAACTGTTCATTCTGTTTTTTGAACCATGATTACACTGAAGAAGATGAATAAGATGAAATAAAAACACTTTAAATTCATCTTATTCATCTTCTTCAGTGTAATCATGGTTCAAAAACAAAATGAACAATTATTAAATGTGTGTTCAATTACCTGGGGCTAACGCCCCAGTCTACAAAGATTACGCCCCTATCGGGGCTAAGAAATAACTCCTTGAAATACCCCTGCAGACAAACGAATGTTTTCCCCCAACTTGTACATACGCCCTCTGCCTTGCTGTACTAGAATGCGTTCCCAGGCAGAGCCCGGGAACGAGAAAAAGTGTTATCTACTTTCAGTAAATCGAAGGATACCTTTCTTTAACCTTTAAACTTCAATCGGCCTTCCCCCCAAAACTGAGCAGCGAGCGATGGCAGCAAGAGAATTGCACCAAACATGCTTAGTAGAAACATAAATGTCAATAAAACGCCAATATCGACCTGAAATTTCAGCTGTGAAAAAATCCAGGTGCTAACACCCACAGCCAATGTGAAGCCGGTAAACATAACTGCACTTCCGGTTGTTCTCAGGGTTGCCAGGTAGGCCTGATACAGGGTGAGACCCTTTTTAAGATTCAATAAGAGTGGTGTTACTATATAGATGCCATAATCAACACCAATTCCAACGCCCAAGGCCAAAATTGGCAATGTGGAAACTGTTAAGCCAATTTGTAATAATGTCATCATGGCCTGTGCAAGGATTGATACGATAACCAGTGGTAAAATAACGCAGAATGTTGCTATGATCGATCGGAATGTCAGAAAGCACAGTACAATGACCACACCATAAACCCACATTAGCATTGGATTCTGAGCTGCTGTAACAGCCTCATTTTTGGCAGCCATAACACCGACTGGGCCTGTAGAAAGCCTGAAATTGAGTTTGTCATTCGGGTGGTCTTCAACAAAATCTTTTACTGCCTTGACGATCGTTTCAATTGTCTCTGCTTTGTGATCTTTGGTATAAATAATAACCGGTATGACTGAGCAATCACCATTCAGCAAACCAGAACCACTTTTGATTCTTGAAGTCGCCTGAGTAAGGACGTAGACATTTCTGGATATCACCCGCCATCTCATATTGCCCTCGTTATAGGCTGCATTAAAGATTTTGGATACATCGGGCAAGCTGATGACTGAATGCACACCGGGGACATTTTCCATCCGCCAGTGGAATTCATCAATGGCGTTCATGGCTTCAAATTCGGTACATGCGTTGGGATAGGCCTCAACAATGATGGATATGGCATCCACACCAATTGAAAAACGTTCTGTAATGAGAGCAATATCTTTGTTGTAGCGTGAATCGGAATGAAGAGCTGGAGCGCCGGCATGAAGGTCACCGATTTTCATTTGAAGCGCATATTTAAATCCCAATGCAGCAATGACAACTGCGATAATAATGGCAATCAGACCTGTTTTCGGTTTTGCCAGATTGGATAAGGGCTGCCAGATTCGATCATGAAACTTGAGTGTTTTTTCATACTTGGTCTTAAAGGTTCGACTGAATGGCAAGTATGACAACAAAACCGGAAGCAATATCAGGTTGGTTAGAATAATTGAAGCAACGCCTAGGCTGGCGTTAATTGATAATTCCTGAATCATGCCTATCTTGATCAATAACAGGGTTAAAAATCCCACTGTATCGCTGATTAATGCCACACTGCCCGGAATACATAATCTTCGAAACACTGCGCGAGCTGCCTCAAATGGAGACATGCCGCTGGCAACATTATTTCCCATGCCATTAATCATCTGCATGCCATGGCTGACACCAATGGCAAACACCAGAAATGGGACCAGAATCGCCATGGGATCCATTCCAAAGCCAACAGCATTCAATAATCCCAATTGCCAGACCACTGCAACAAGGGAGCAGATCACCGGCATGATCGACAAACGAGCCGATCGGCAGTAGATATAAACCAGACAGAATGTAATAATGATGGCCAGAATAAAGAAAAAGATAACGCCATGAGTGCCTTCTGTAATGTCACCGACCATTTTGGCAAAGCCAATTATATGAATTTTGATATTGCCTTTTTGGTACTTTTCGCGAATCAGTTTTTCAAGTGTTCCTGCAAATTCAATATAATCCAGGCGTTCACCTGTTTTAGGGTTGAATTCTTGAAGTTGTACAGAGATCAACCCACAAGAAAAATCATTGGCCACCAGACGTCCGACAATGCCTGCTTTTATTGTATTTTTGCGGACCTGTTCAATACTTTCCTGAACCGGTTTAAAGTCTGCTGGTATCACTGGGCCACCACGAAAGCCATCCTCAACAACTTCGATATATCTTGTGCTTGGTGAATATAATGATATAACTTTTGAGCGGTCCACGCCCTCAATAAAAAAGATTTCATCATTAACACTACGTAAGGCTTTTAGTGCCTCTGGATTAAAAATGTCGCCGCGAATATCCTCAACCGCCACTAAAATTCGATTGGCCCCACCAAACAATTCTTGATGCTTAATAAACGTTTTCATGTAATCATGTTCGAGTGGGATATTCTTTTCAAAACCGGCATCAATGCGGATATATGAGGCACTCCATAGCAACAGGCAGGTGCATATAACAAAAAAAGCAATGACGATTGGCCGGAAGTTAAAGAGTATTTTTTCAAAAAATTGGACAAACCTTTCCACGTTCTTTATCTCCTCTTTGATAATTATATTTGCTAATGAATATCTTGCCCATCAAGCCCGATATGCATCACGCCCTTTTCTCCAACTGCAATCAAATGACCGGGTGTTTTTTCAGCCACTGCTGAAATCGCCACTCTGTCGGAACGTAAATTGATTGCGCAGTCGCCACCATCTTCTTTGCAGTGAACTGTAACACCATCCATGCAAACAAAAAAAACATCGCCATTTGAAAGCTGGACACCGCTATTCACACTGGCAACACTTCCGGTCTCAATTTTGTTCCAGTTTGCTGTTTGATCTTTTGAAAACCAAATATTGCCACGCAGCCCTGATGGAAAGAGGACATTATCTCGTGTAATCAGAAGGTTGAAATAGGATCCATTGTAAGGACGCTCTAAAGACGCCCATGAATCCCCCAGATTGTTGGATCGTCCAATAAAACCAGCTTCGCCAACCATATACAAAACGTTTTCATCAGTAATGGCAAGTGCATTGAAATGTGGCAGGCCGAAATCTGGATCATCCAGAGATTCGTAATATTTTTCATTCCAGTTTTCACCGCCATCAGTCGTATCCAGATACATGCCATAGGCGCCAATGGCAATTCCCAATTTTGGGGTTTGAAACCAGACATCCATGAAAGGTTGCTCTTTTTCTGGTGCATAGAATTGACGGGCCCATGATTTTCCGCCATCAAAGGTGGTTAAAATGATAGCATCGTGTCCTACCGTCCATCCATGCTTTTCATTAACAAAATACACAGCGGTTAAAGTTGATCGGGTAGGTACTGTGGCCTGTTTCCAATTGCGTCCGCCATCAAAAGAATAAACGACATGACCCCGTTCCCCGACTGCAACAAAATGAGTATTTGATGTTTTGGTTATGTCCAACAATAATGATTTTGTGACCAATGGCTCAATGATTGAGAACAATTCCTGATCATTGGCCAGTGCCCATTGAAATGTTAGTATGTTGAAAATAAGAATCACAATCAAGGCGTACAATTGTCCTTGATACCTGCTTTTGATTGTCTCACATAAGACATTACACGCAAAATACTGACTGATCATTAATGCCTGCCTTTTTAAAAAATTCAATTGCTAAGGTTTTTCACAACCAGATTACGTGGTAACGAACTGAATTTCATCATTTAAGAAAAAAACCTTTGGATTGAGTGATAACAAAAAAAGTCGATGCGGTCCAACCGCATCGACCGAATTTTTTTGTCTGTCTCACTGACCATTTATAACTAGCGAATTCCAGTACGACGTAATGCACCTGAGGTAAAATTTTTCTTGGTCAGTTTCATTGTAAAATCAAACATTTTTTCTTCGTTATCCAGATTCGTGGCAAGATATCTGCCGGCCTGTAAATCGTGGTAAACATCAGTGGTTGACCACAATGTGGGAACATCGTAGTAGTTGATCGAATGAGACATAACTACACGCCATAGTTGATCGCGTGTGTCGTACATTTCAGCAGCCATTGCTGCCCAGGAATCTTCATCTAGATAAAAAACTCGTTTTTTGTAAAGGTGACGAATGCCTTTTTTCAGTTTGGCTTCAACAATCCATACGCGGTGAAGTTCATAGCGGACCAGATCCTGGTTGATATGTCCGGGTTTCAGGATATCGGCATACTTGACTTTATTGCTGTGAAGTTTGTAGCAATTATAAGCGACATATTTTTCGGCCTTGCCAACGAGTTTCCATTCATAGCGATCCGGCGCGCCATTATAGAAATCCCAATCATCAGTCGTACGAAGACCATCAGATGCGGTTCCTGGATAATCATAGGCAACATTGGGTGCGCGTCGGACACGTCGTTGGCCTGTGTTGTAGGTCCAGGCTTTACGTGGAGTTTTGACCTGATCAATGTATTCATGAATCAAAAGCGCTGTTCCGGCCAGACGTGCAGGGGATGTAATAATTTGCAGAAAGTAACCAAAGATATTTTTTTGGGCAAGTTTATCGCGGCTTGCTTTGGGATCTGCATAAGGCAGCAAAATGGTTTCAACCATTTTCATAATGGTATAATCTCCATTTCGCGTGGGGGCAGCCTGTGCGCCAAATTTACCCACAGTATAGCCACGATAATGGGTCACGTGATTCCAAATGGCTTCCATTCCATTTTTGGGAATTGGAAAAGGACTGGTGGCTTTAGCTCCTTTGAACCCATTGCCGCCCTCAACCAGTTCTGCTGAAGAAGCATTTTTAATAGACTCTTCATAAACCCATTTGGGGACTGATGCTGTTCGATGGGTGGGATAAACATTCATTTTAAATGTTTTGGGATAGGTTTTAAACAAAGCTATCATTCCATCGGTGAGCTTATCTTTGTACTGCTCATAGTTTTCTGCAGTAATGGTGAACAGTTTTTTGTCCTGCGGGAATGGTAGCGGATGAAAATCCCCTGGTTTAAATCCGGCCGGTGGCTTAGTGATACCGCCTTTCCATTCAGGAATGGATCCATCGGCATTTGCTGCACGAATAGCGCCAATAGGGGTTAATTCTGTACCCGTAATCCCCAGCTTTTTGGCCTCACCTGCTGAAACTTTTGCCCAAACAAACTGTCCACTGAACATTAAAATCATTAAACAGATAAAGCCTTTTTTTACCCATTTGCCCATAAAAAATTCCTCCTAAAATTTAATAAAATTGAAAAAAACAGCCCTCAACAAAAATGCTGAAAGCTAAATTAAATTGAATACTTCATAGTCATCCAGATATAGTCACGATCCGCCAGGCGGTTGGCTGAGCCTGCGCCAAAAAACATGCGGCCACCGATATCCAGTGACCATTTGCGTTGGTAATCAAAATTTAAATTGAGTGAGGCGGACTTTCTGTTTTGCATGAATGTTGCGATGGGGACCGGTGTGTTGCCATAAACATCATGCGCGAATGTTATTTTGGGGGTTAGATTCACACCGGCAAAGATATTGTTGTAGTTTAACTGGGTCATGAGGCGGTAGCCCCAGGAGAAGGCGGTGCCGAATTCGTTTGTTTCGACGCCTTCGGGGACGTAGCCAAATG
>Ga0272440_1002461_pt1 | contig 14414 bp, 11 predicted proteins | sample SSMMMBAug17_FD_192440 | JGI IMG/M metagenome (GOLD analysis project Ga0272440, IMG submission 192440) | Marine sediment archaeal communities from Little Sippewissett salt marsh, Falmouth, MA, United States - SSM-MMB-Aug17 | ecosystem: Environmental > Aquatic > Marine > Wetlands > Sediment ...
TGTAATGGATCAAATCTTACAAGTCGGAGCCATCCGACCTGCAAGATTTGGATACTCACGATTGAACATATTGTATAAATAGTTGCAAATTATTGTATGCGCGGGTCCAGTTCTCCATTTACATAACGTTGATACATCTTTTCCAGAGAAATCGGTTTAATTTTTGATGCCATGCCCGCACAACCGAATGCCTCATAGCGTTGTTTACATATTTCTTTCATTCCCTTCGTCGCCTCTTTTAGATATTTTCGTGGATCAAATACAGAGGGTTTATCATGCAAAAATTTTCGAATGGAACCAGTTGATGTCATTCGCAAGTCTGTATCAATATTCACTTTTCGAACCCCATGCTTGATTCCCTCAACAACTTCTTCCACGGGTACGCCATATGTTTTGCCCATATCACCACCATAAGTGTTGATAATTTCCAGCCAGTCTTGTGGTACAGCTGAAGAACCATGCATGACCAGATGCGTATCTGGGATGCGTGCATGAATTTCTTTGATACGATCAATGGCCAGAATATCTCCTGTTGGCGGTCGTGTAAATTTGTATGCGCCATGACTGGTGCCAATGGCGATTGCCAGGGCATCCACTTCTGTTTTTTTCACAAAATCAGCGGCCTGTTCGGGATCGGTCAAAAGCTGATTTTTAGCCAATTTACCATCAGCACCGGAGCCATCTTCTTCAGCAGCCATACCGGTCTCCAATGATCCCAAGCATCCCAGTTCTCCTTCAACCGAAACACCACCGGCATGCGCCATTTCCACAACCTGTCTGGTCACAGAAACATTGTAATCATAGCTCGAAGGTGTTTTCATATCTGGCATCAGAGAACCGTCCATCATAACAGAGCTAAACCCACTTTGAATGGAACGTAGACATACCGATGGATCGCCGCCATGATCCTGATGCATGGCCAAAGGTAGATGGGGATACATTTCTAAAGCCCCCAAGATGAGATGACGTAAAAAAGGTTCTCCAGCGTATTTTCGTGCGCCGGCGGATGCCTGCACAATAATTGGACTGTCTGTTTCATCAGCAGCTTCCATGATTGCCTGGATTTGCTCCATGTTGTTGACATTGAAAGCAGGTATGCCATAATCATTTAATGCCGCATGATCAAGCAATTGTCTTAATGAAATAAGCATAAATTTTTTCCTTTCTTTGATGAATATTCTGTAGGTTTGGAATATTTTTAAAATGAAAATAATTTGTATTTAGGAATGCTCTGAAAATAAGTTCCCCCATTTGAAAAAATATGTTCATCGGGGTTTTTGTTCTGTAGAGACGTAGCATGCTACGTCTCTACGTGCCAAACGATTATATGTTAAAGATAAAAGGGGAAATTATTTTTCGAGTATTCCTTATTTATCAATTTACCAATCAAGTGTCAAAGAAAAATGAAGTGAATAAAGGTATGTTGATGATGTCAAATAAAAATGAAATGAGTGTAACCAAAATGGCCGGAATTTAAATTATCATTCACCCTTTTTTGAACCAGGATTACACTGAAGAAGATGAATAAGATGAAAAAAACACTTTATATTCATCTTATTCGTCTTCTTCAGCGTAATCCTGGTTCAAAAAATATACAAAACTACTTTCTCCCCCATCCATTGGATACGCCCATCTTTTTCTTTCTTTCCAGATGAAATTATCGTCTGACTATAATCGGTTTGATTTTTTTTTATTTTATGTTATTAAATACAATTAAAATTTGTAAACGCCTGTTTACAACTGTTTGATTAAAAATCAAACAAAAGGGAACCCATTACATTAATTAAATATTTTCCCCCAACTTTACATACGCCCTCTGACAACGTTAGAAAAGTCCGATGATGGCAAATGGGCTAGACAATATTTTTTTTGCACATAATATTACAATAAAATTGTTATTACTGTCAAAGGAGTCATAAAAAAAATATGGACAATTTTTTAGATCAATTGGCACAAAATGAGGAAATCCAAACCATTTTGGATGATCAAAGCATAGAAGCAAAAGAACGAAATGCATTTAATCCCCCGCTATGTGGTGTATTTCGTAAACCATTTACTCAATTGCAGAATGGGGATCATCCTTTTTTCATTGATCCGGAAGCAAAACAACAACTTCCTGACATGATTGATAATAAAGTTCAATATATTCATGAAGGAGATCTGTCGGATATTGAAGCAAGTCAACAATTTAAAAAAATGAAACGCATTGGTATCGCTTTTTCCGGCGGCCCTTCTCCTGGTGGACATAATGTAATTTCTGGTTTATTCGATGCTGCCAAAAAGGCCAATCCTGAATCGGTCATTATTGGTTTTTTAATGGGACTTGATGGTGTAATGGAAAATGAATGCGTGGAATTAACAAAGGAAGATGTAGATTATTATAGAAATATCGGAGGTTTTACATTAATTAAAACTGGCCGCGCAAAAATTGATTCCCCCCAAAAAATTGAAAAAGCACGTCAAACCTGTAAAGACCTCAACCTTGATGCCCTGGTGATTGTTGGCGGTGATGACTCCAACACCAATGCCGCATTCCTTGCCCAGGAATTATTCAAAGATGGCGTTCAGGTCATTGGGGTGCCCAAAACCATTGATGGTGACGTTCAGGTTCGTGATGATAATGGGGATGTTCTTTGTGCCATATCATTTGGATTCCATTCAGCTGCGCGTTTTTATGCCCAACAAATCAGCCATCTGGGCTCTGATGGTAGTTCTGATGTCAAATATTGGCATGTTTGTAAGGTTATGGGACGCGTTGCCAGCCATATTGCTTTAGAAGCCGCTTTGCAAACGCATGCAAATATGACACTCATTGGTGAAGATCTTATTGATTATATAGACAAAAAACGTCTTGCTGCCAGTGAGGAAAAAAACGAAATTGATTTTGATGCCTATGGTGTAAGCCTTCAAAAACTATGCGCAATTGTCAGTCGCGCAATTGTTCGTCGGGCACGCTTTGGGAAAAATCATGGCATTTTGATCATTCCTGAGGGCATTTTAGAATTTATTAATGAAATACAAACATTTATCATTAAACTCAATATTGTCATCGCCCATTATAATATGAACAATGAAAAAGACTTTCATTCAGACTTGCCTACCCTGGATGAAAAACTGGCATACTTGAATAAGATTTCACAAAAAGGCGGTCGTTATTCAATATGGCGGTCTCAGGACAATGATTTGTTTAATGAAATTCCAGCTTTTTTTCGTGAAGATTTATTGATGGAGCGGGACAATCATGGTAATTTTCCATTTTCACTCGTTGAAACAGAAAGAGTACTCATGGGTCTGGTTGAACAATATCTTGATGATCTGTTCCAAAAAGGTGAATACAAAATTGGGATTACGCATGCATATGTCAAAAAAACCCTTGAAAAAAAGGGGTTATCCCCACACATATATGGTCCGATACTTTTTCAAAACTTCAATGACACAAATAAGCCCTTGTTAATGAAAAAACATATCATTTCAGAAGACACCCTTCGTCAGACGCTGGTTCAAGCTGGCCAGTTAAAAGAAACAGAAAATATTTCTCCGGCCCTTATAAAAATTTTAAAAAAATCAACCCCAAACTTCAAAACCAGACTTCATTTCTACGGCTATGACGGCCGTGGAAGTAACCCCACACGTTTTGATTGTATGTACGCATATAACCTGGGATTTGCTGTGTTTAGTCTGATTGCAAATGGTTCCACCGGACAAATGGCAGCAATAAAAAATCTGGAAAAAGGTTTTAAGCATTGGAAACCTATTGGAATACCATTGGCACCTTTAATGCATCTTGAAGAACGAAAAGGAAAGCTCAGTCTTGTCATGGAAAAAAGTGTCGTTGATACAGCATCACCCGCTTTCCAGGTTGTAAAACGTTTGCGTGAAAAATGGCTGGCAGCCAATGAATTGCCAGAATGCTATCGAAAGCCAGCACCCATCCGGTTTACAGGTGACACTGAAGAAGATCGTCCAATGACTTTATTACTGAATGGTTCAGGTTATTTGAAATCAATGTTGAATCAATCTTGATAAAAAGTATGAATTCAATTTATTTTTTTTGTTGCATGTATATTTACAAGCTTTTTTTTCTGTGGTACATATATTTAATCTAATGTTTTTCTTAGGAATGCTCTGAAAAATAAGTCCCCCATCTTAAAAAATGTTCATCGGGATTTTTTGTTCTGTAGAGACGTAGCATGCTACGTCTCTACGATGACAAACTCTTATACGTTCAAGATAAAAACTTATTTTTCAAGTATTCCTTAATGAAAAGAACGAAATGATGCCAATTAAATGGGGGTATTAATGCCTTTAAAACGTATTGGGCTTAAAACAAAAATGATGATTGGTTCATGCGCACCACTGATATTGGTGATTATATTGGGAGTCGCTTGTATGTGGAGTATCCGGTTATTGCTGGTTACCAGTGCAAATGTGGATTACAGCCATCGTATCATGGGAAGTGCACAAGAAATCGAAAAATTAATCGGTGATTTGGAAACCGGTGAACGCGGCTTTCTCATCGCAGGAAAAGACGAATTTTTAACCCCATATATTAAAGGAAAAAAAGAATTATCCCAGCAAGTTGATCAAACAAAAAAAATGGTTCAATCAGATGCTTCACAGGTTGAACGTTTAACAAAAATAGAATCACTCGTCAAAAAATGGTATGAAAAAGCGGCCACACCTGAAATTGTCGAAAGACGTAAAGTTGAAGAAGGTCTCAAAAATGCGGAATACTTGAAAGGCGTTTTGGCCAAAGGTATTGGTAAAGAAAAACAAACGAAACTTAAATCCATCTTGGAAGGAATGGAAATTGATTTTTTAAATTCGGAAAACATGGCAGCAAATAATTTGGTTTTGGCCATATCCAAAGATCTTGCAGATATGAACAGTGGCGTTCGCGGGTTCTTAATAACTGGCAAAGACGAGTTTTTATATCCCTACACAAGCGGACATGAAGCGTTACAACGCCATTTAAAATTTATCCGACAAAATGTTGATGCAACCTACAATCGGGATGACATGTCTGATAACGTTTCACAGCTTCAAGATCTGATCAATACATGGCAGGATGAACATGCCAGCGCGCTGATTGAACTTAGAGAACAATATAATGATGAGGAAATTGAATTTCCTGGTATGATTGATTCATACATCGAAAATTCAGGCGTGGATCTTCTTGAAGAATTAACTCAGGTAATTGATGCAATTATTGCAGATTTTGACAAGGAAATGAATGAAAGAGCAATGCGGATTGTTACCGGCATTGCAAAAAATATGTCTGATATCCAAATGGGCATTCGCGGATATATTCTTTCTGGAGAAGAAGATGCGTTGATTCCTTATCAGACAGCAAAAGAAAATCTTGAGCTACAATTGATGGATTTGTCCGATCTTGTATTTAATGCCTTTGATGTCAGCTTTATGATTGAAAACATAGACTCTGTTGAAAATATTTCTGCCAGATGGATCAAGGAAGATGCCCAACCACAAATTGATTATCGCGTTCAAATGAATAAAAATACAGCGACGATGGCAGATGTCACCGCATTGATTCAGGCAGGAACTGGCAAAAAATTTATGGATGCTGTCCGAAAGGAACTACATGAGTTTATCGCGCGTGAAAGGACAATTATGAGATCGCGCCAGGCGCTTGCCAAAAAAACAGCCAATTCAACCAAAAACTTGATTATTATTGGCACATTGATGACAATTCTCGTCGCATTGTTTATCTCCTATCTGCTGACCAGATCCATAACCGGCCCATTTAAAGAAATTTTTCAAGGCTTGGAATCTTTCAGTCTTGTTGAGCTGAATAATGTTCAAACGCAGTTTGGAGAAATTACAGAGAGCCTTATCCAGAGCGGACAATTGGTAAACGAAGCCAGTCAAGAAATAGCTGATGGTGCAAATGTTCAGGCCGCCAGTCTGGAGCAAACAGCATCCTCTATGGAAGAAATCTCCTCAATGACGCGCATGAATAACAGTAATGCCAATGAAGCTAACCAGCTGATGAAACATGCTGAACTTTTAGTTCAAAAAACCAATGAAGCCATGAAAGATCTGACTGACTCAATGAAAGCCATTTCTGATGCCAGTGATGAAACTGTTAAAATTGTAAAAAATATTGATGAAATCGCGTTTCAAACCAATTTATTATCTCTTAATGCCTCTATTGAAGCTGCCAATGCAGGAGAAAATGGCGCTGGATTTGCTGTTGTTGCTGGTGAAGTGAGGAGTCTTGCCATGCGATCTGCTGATGCCGCAAATTCTACTTCTAAGCTTATCCAGGGCAATGTCAGTAAAATTCAACATGGTAGTGAACTGGTTCGCAAGGCAGATGATGCTTTCTCTCAGGTGGCAGAAATCGCAGAAATGGTTGCGAAACTCGTTTATGAAATCTCAGCCGCATCTGATGAACAAACTCAGGGGATCGAACAAATCAACAAAGCGCTGACTGAAATGGAAGATATCACCCAGCAAAATGCCAGTTCAACGCAAGATCTGTCAGAACAAGCGGCGCGTTTGAATGAACAGGTACAGATCATGCTCACCATTCTTGAGGGAAGAGAGAGTGATGACGAAGATGATGAAGATAATGAGGAAGAAGAAAGTGGTGGAGATGATGACCTGATGGATGAAAACGATGATGATGCATCTCATCAACAATATACTTATGTTGATTCTGATAGTTATACAGATTTTATTGATAAAGGAAAATTGGATTTTTAATTCCAGACAATGACAAAAACTGCTGCAATCTTGATATCCAGACAGGGATTACATCCATGCCAGACAACGCCTTGGATCGTTCAGATAAAAAAAGCCTTTCATTGGCTTCAGAAAAATCCATATCAATTATATACATCATTGGGACAACAAACCTGGGAGATACAAATATTTCTTGCTCAGCAGGCAAAGCTTAATCAAATAATCGTCGTTCCAACAAATGATGACACCCAATTTGAAAAACTCAGACAAACTGCGATAGGCCAATTCTGCTTAAATGAGAACCAGATCCAATTTGAAAAAATGGACCCAATAGATTCAAAATCATTGTTATATCAAAGGGATGAAAAAATTATCACCAATAGTGATCTGCTTATACCCATTTCCATTCGTAAAAAAGGGCATATGGAAACATTGATTCGCAAAACGCCCTCCAAAAATTACCTGCGAAATGATTTTCAGATAGATTATCACCCAGAAAAAGCAAAAATTGCGTATACAATTGATCGAAATCAGTTATCAAGAAAATTACAGACAGTATCATCAAAATATATCATACATTGGACACGCGCCAGTAATACCCCCTGGCCGACAGAAAAAAAATTTGATTATTATCAGGCAATCATAAATAGCAACTCTTACCCACGAAGTGCCTATGCAGGGCTTGAAAACATGCTTACACATGGTGAAATAAAGGCCTCATCACTTCATATGCCGCAAAAGACACCGACAGTATCATTTTCAGGCCTGTCACCACAGAAGGCTATTTCAATGATGTATTGGCGAGCCAGGTATCGTCAAATGTCTTTTGAACCTTATGGCATTGGGGTAGAAAAAAATTATGCGAAATCAATGGGCATTCAAGCAGTGAGGTATTATAAGTCCAACCAAAAACCTGATCATTTGGCGTCATGGTTGTGTCAATCTATTGGCAAACGTTCAGATTGGCGACTGGAAGATGAGTATCGATATTTAGGCGATTTTGATCTTTTTTGCATTCCCACTGAGAAGAAAGTATGCTTTTGCTATCGACAAAATGAAGCCAGAGATATTCAGAAACGTTTTGGGGTTAAAAGTATTGGCGTAATTGATGGGTAATTCCAATTGAAATCTTTATTTTTCGAATGCACCCAAATAATTTGTATAATCAATTCCTAAGCTTTGTAAAATACTTTGTCCTTTATAAATTGTCTCATTGTATTCATTTTCAGGAATGGAATCATAGACAATACCGCCACCAACACGAAATGTCATCAGATTGTTTTTAATTGTCATGGTTCGAATGGCAATGTTGGAGTCAAAATAGTGTCCAAAACTATGAAAAAAAATCGACCCGGTATAAATGCCACGTGTTTCTTGTTCTATTTCAGAAATAATTTCCATGGAACGTATTTTGGGACAGCCAGTAATAGATCCGCCTGGAAAAACCGCTTTGATAACATCTATGGGGATAACCGATGATTCCATTAACGCATCCACAATAGCAATAAGATGATATACATTATTATATGGCTCCACCCGTTTGAATTCACGAACTTTGACTGAACCCGGGCAAGAAATTTTTCCAAGATCATTGCGAAGTAAATCGACAATCATTGCGAGTTCTGCGGCATCTTTTGCGGATTTTAATAAAATTTTTCGATTGGAATGGTCGTCATCCAGTGTTTTACCACGTGAAATGGTTCCTTTGATCGGTCGAGTTTCAACATGATTTCCATTGCATACAATAAATCGCTCGGGAGATGACGATATTATCTCCATCCCTACCATATTGAGATATGCAAAAAATGGCGCTGGATTGATTGAAAATAATCGTTTGAACAGATGATATCCATCAAATTCACCACGAATTGTAAATTTGTGTGAAATATTGGCCTGATAAATATCGCCCTCACGAATATAGTCAATGACTCGGTGTAATTTCTGCATATAATCCGAACGTTTTATATGCTGATGAATGGATGAAATGATTGTCTGTTTGTTTTTCGTTGCAGACGATTGGGTAAAGGGTTGGACGTTCGTTTCAAATTCATATCGCGTTAACAATTGTTCGGATATATGATAGTCAAAAAAAGTTGAGTAAAAACAGACAACAATATCATCAATGGATTCATTATCAATACATTTGGGGAGATTCTCGGTATAATGGCCGCATTCGTAAGAAAAATAACCAATTGCGCCGGCATAATCCAAATTGAGATCCTGATAGGTTTGAAACAATTGTTTCAAAAAAAGAAACACATTCATTTCCAATTGCGTAGTGCGATCAGTTGTTTTAAGTGTAATCAGCCTGTTTTTTACCTGAACAATCAGGAAAGGGTTGATCCCCCAAAAAACCCGATTGGCACAATCCAGTTGTGAACCACTTAACAGGCAGGCAAAGGAATGACATGATGACATCTCATCCATGTGTATCATCATGGCATCCCAGTTCATTTTTTGATAAGTCGTATGAACATTCTTAATTTTAGGAATTATCATATGATTCAGGCGGTTTCTCTTCATCATAAACAATTTCAATATTTTCAAAATAGGTATCCAATTCATCAATCAGAGGAATGGCATTTTCAATATTTTTTGCCTTGATTTCTCTGTTGATTTGCGCTGCAAGATTGCCAAGTTTTGTAAATCCGAATGGTTTGCCATAACCTTTAATACTATGAGAAATACGTTCCATCTCAAACATATCATTTTCAATGGATGCCTGTTTCAATAGATTGATATCCTTTTTTGTATTGTCCATAAATTGGGGCATATATTTTTTTATTTTACCTTTGACTGTAACTTTATGTGTCATTGATCATTTCCTCAAGTTTACGATTGGCAAAAGCCAGATCTTCAGCTGTGTTCACATTGCAAAAAGAAAGCAAGTCGGGGTCTTTTTTACGCAATGTTGACTCTTGAATCGTTTTTATTTTTAAACCTTTTAAGCATCTGGTTATCTTATATTTACCCAATTGTAAATGATTTTTAAAACAATTCAAGCATCTTTTGGAATAAATTGCAAACAGGGGCTCGCTTCCTTTGTCTGTTTGGGGGTAATACACATCGCTTGAATCTTGATATGTCTCACACATGTATAAGATCAATTCTTTTGAAATAAAAGGTGTATCACAGGCAACAATGAATGCTTGCGGATTGATTGCGTATCGTAAGCCAGAATAAATGCCATTAAGAGAACAATGCGCAGGATAGACATCCGGAACGATCATAATATCAAAATCAAGAAATTCTTCTGGTATTCGTGTGACAACGATTAAATCATTAAAAATTTCATTCATGACCGAATAGATACGTTCAAAAATTGTTTGCGTACCCACTTTAAATAAAGTTTTATTCAAACCATTTACGCGTGAATTTGTTCCACCAGCCAGAATGATACCGGAAATTGGATATTTATTGTACATGTCTAAGTGACCTTGAATGGTTTTCTATAATTAATTATACACAATGTTCAAGGCAGGAGCCACCTGTTATGTATTCCCAGACTTAGAGTGGGAATGACCTGCTGTCGTTTTCTGGAAGTCACGTCCAAAAACTTGAACATCAATTGATATGTTTATCATAATATATTTAATTGTGATTTGTCTATAAAAGATAAACAGGAGAAACAAGGTTAGAAAAAAAAATTTTTGCCGCAAATGTATAGAAATAGCAATCTTAGATATTAAAAAAAAATTTTTGTGTAAGAATTTTCATTTTTTTGTGTCTATATAAATAGAGGCTAAAAATAGATCCATTTTAATAAGGGTCAAATATAAAATCTCTATGATATGACGGCATAAATATTGCTTTATTCTGTATATATTTTATTTGCAAAACTCTGCTGAACGATGTCAATGGGATTTTAGATACGCAAAAGCGAAACATTAAACATCTGTGAAATTCACCAATATCGATGACAGAGAGGACAATATATGTTCTTCAGAAAAAAACATAATCAGTTAATTGGTCTTGATTTAGGATCTCATACAATAAAATTTTGTGAACTGATTGAAAAAAAACGTATTTGGATGTTAAAAAAATTTGGGATGAAAACAATTCCGCGCGATGTTATTCAAGAAGGTATGGTTCGTGAACCTGAAGTTCTTTCAAAGGAAATTGAATTCTTATTGAATCGTCATAATGTGACAGAAAAAAATGTGGCCATTTCTGTATCTGGTTTTTCAGTCATCGTGAAACGCATCACCATGTCTCAAATGACTGATGCTGAACTTCGTTCCCGAATTCATTATGAAGCCGAACAATATATTCCTTTTGACATCAATGATGTTAATTTAGATTTTCAAATTTTGGGAGAGGGCGCTCAGCCAAATACAATGAATGTTGTTCTGGTAGCTGCTAAAAAGGATATGGTCATTGACTTTATCAGTACATTGAATTCTATTGGTTTTAATGCGGCTGTTATTGATGTTGATTGTTTTACCCTTCAAAATATTTATACCCACAATTATATAAGTGAAGAAACAGTTGCGCTTATTGATATTGGTGCAAGCAAAACCAATATTAATATTATTCAAGGGCAACAGTCCCTGCAATTGAAAGATTTATCCATTGGCGGAGATACACTGACGCAAGATATCCGAAATCGTGTGGATTGTACATACGAAGAAGCTGAAGAAATTAAACAATTAGGAAAATCAGATCTCATGAGTCAGGAAGATTTTCAAGATGTGAAATTATCGACACTCATGTATTGGATTTCAGAATTTAAACGTTCTTTAGATTCATTTATCGCTGCCAATCCAGATATTATGATTTCCAAAGTGCTTTTAAGTGGCGGATCTTCCAATATTGGTGGCTTTTTACAATTAATGACTGAAGAGCTAAAAATTCCGACAGAGCCTTTAAATCCCTTTCAAATGTTCGATATGTCATCATCAGGGCTTGAACCAGAATTCATCGCAAAAATTGCCCCGCAGGCATGTGTATGCATGGGGTTGGGTATACGAAGAGCAGGTGATAAATGATACGAATTAATCTTCAAACCGAAAAACAAAGCTTTGGAAAAATTGAAAATCTGATTTCACAGGTGATTCTGTTTGCTGTCTGTTTATTTTCGGTCCTTGGATGTTTACATTTCTATCAATCCATTTTGCAGGATGATATTTTTGTTCTTGAACAAAATGCAACACAAAAGCAGGCAAAAATCAACCAATATAAAAAAACAATTCAAAAAGTCAAAGTTCTAAAAAAACGTATCCAAACGATTGAAAAAAAATTATCTATTATCAAGGAATTGTCTTTTAAGCGATTCAACGCCATCTATTTACTTAACGCCATTACCGAGTCTGTGATTTCCAAACGAATGTGGTTTTCAAATATTTCTTTTGACAGTAAAATGGTAAAGATTCAAGGGCTTGCTATGGACGAAAGAACTGTTACTGATTTTATGAAGCAACTGGAGGATACGAAAAACTGGATTTGGATTTCTGATTCTTTTATTAAAGATCTTGAAAAGAATAAGGTCGCAAAATCAATTTTGGTCAAAATGTCAGATTTAAAAAATTTTCAGTTTTTTAAAGATCAGGACTTTGAATTTGTTTTGGATGCGGTTCTCGGGGATCAATTGACAGAAAAAGATAAGGACACAATCATGAATAAGGCGATTATGCCATATTTTTCAGAAGTCAGGCTGATTTCAACGACCAAACGAACCATTGAAAGAGACACAAACCTCACAAGTTTTATTATTGATTGTTTACAAAACACACTTTAGGACATGTCATGAAAGATTATTTAGAAAAAATTGCTGAAATGGTGGAAAAATTACATGTTTTGTATCGAATATTAATTGCCATCGGTGTGATTGTGTTATGTACGATATTGTATCTTTTTTTGTTCATTATGCCACAGTTTGAAGAAATTGATTCTCTTCACAAAAAAAATAAGACGCTTCAAGGACAATTATCACGTTCTATGATGCAGTCTCGAAAATTGCAATCCACTCAACAATTGGCTGCTGAGGCTGAGAAACGATTTGACCTGGAAAGACGTGTTTTACCCGAAAATGAGGAAATCAGAAGCCTTTTAGAAAGTGTGGCCAGGTTAAAACAGGAATCTGGACTTACATTTACATTGTTCAAGCCTGAGGCAGAAGTTGTCAAGGATTTTTATGCTGAAATTCCCATTTCAATTAAATTTACAGGTCATTTTCACAATGTAGGTGTTTTTTTTGACAAACTTTCCAAATTATCCCGACTGGTTCATATTGATAATTTCAGAGTGACCCATTCTGATTCAATGGATGATATTTCTTTAGTGGAAGTAACATGTCAGGCCATTACATATAAATTTATTAAAAAGTAAGTATATTTGTAAATTATGAAAAGACTAAACCAACCATATTTTTTACTGATGTTCAGCGGACTATTTTTATTGATGTCATGTCATGAACCAGAGCAAACATCCGCACCAGAGAGCTCACCCAAAATAATTCGTCAAAAGATTCTGATCGCAGCACAATCTCATCCGGCAACAACAAAAAAAGCGGAGTCCTCAAACCTGACGATCAATAGTTCGGAAAAAAAACTGGCATCAAAAAAAATTACAACGTCCGAGCCAATCAAGAATCAAAAGCAATTGCCAGATCAGCCAGCTGCCTTACAACAAAAACCTGATAATGAACGAACACAGAAAACGTTCGACCAAAAGAAAGCGCCTGATAAAAAATTGCAACTGGCGAAATCATTACCCAAACCCAAGACAGATAAAGATACTGATAAAACAATGCCATCTTCTGAAACAGAAATGGAAATGCTTTTGAAAAAATTGGCTCCTAAACCATTTAAATATCGTCCTCAGGGAAAAGTGGACCCTTTTCTTCCGCTTATTGCAAAAAAGAAAAAAACAACACCAGTCAAGTCCGATACTGTTCAAAAAACGATTCGTAAAAAAAGGACGCGTATTCTAACCCTTTTAGAAAAATTTGACCTGAGTCAATTAAAATTGACCGCTGTCTTGAGAACACCAAAAAGTGCAGTGGCAATTGTTGAAGAATCATCAGGTCGCGGTTTTGTTGTCAAAACCGGAACGCGTATTGGATTGAATTCCGGCCGTGTAGTGGATATATTGATGGATCGCATTATTATTCAAGAAACTGAAGAAGTCATTGCCGGAAAAAAATTGTATGTGACCAGAGAAATGAAACTTAACAAGCCGGATAGTGAGTTTTAATATGAAAGCAAATGTTTATTCAAAGAGTCAAATTTTGCTGTTTTTAACAGCACTTTTATTATTTGTTAATGGGTGTGCAACCACAGGAGAAACACCCCTTGATGAGACGCCATCAACTTCTGATGAACAAAGATCGATTCAAAATGCCATAACATCAGTAAATATCGAAGGAAATCAAGTGATAATACAGTCGGATAATAAATTGACGTATACATCTGTCAAGCATATTGTCCCATCACCTGGCATTGTGTTTTATTTTCCAAACACAATTTTGAAACAGATCAGTGATATCAATGATACTGGCAGTGATATTATCAAGGCCATATTGATGCGTCAGCAAGATCTCAATGGACCATACTCAAAAGTTGAACTGATACTCTCTCAGGACACGGCATATGATACAAGGCAAGATGGTAATCAGCTTGTCGTAGAATTTGAAGGCATCGGACCATTGGCAGTAAAATCTCAAACAGTACCAGAAGAAGATGATAATGAAATTGAATATCCACAAC
>Ga0272440_1002462_pt1 | contig 14410 bp, 7 predicted proteins | sample SSMMMBAug17_FD_192440 | JGI IMG/M metagenome (GOLD analysis project Ga0272440, IMG submission 192440) | Marine sediment archaeal communities from Little Sippewissett salt marsh, Falmouth, MA, United States - SSM-MMB-Aug17 | ecosystem: Environmental > Aquatic > Marine > Wetlands > Sediment ...
CGTTTATCAATGCTTTCAAAGCGTTTATCAATGCTTTTTTCCAGCATTTCAAAACGTTCGTCAACAGCTTTAAAACGAGCTCTCATTTCTGTAACAATCGCTTTTTGGCCTTCTTCAAACCTTGCAATGCGCTCAACTAAATTTAAGCTGGTTTGATTGATCGAAAAATCTTCTGCATGGACATATCCGAATACACAAAAAACAATGAACATGATTATGACAAATCGATAGTATTGCATAATGAACTCCTTTCTGTCTTTAATTAGAAAGATTGGCTGCCGAATAAATCAGGGCATTTCATAAACTTGACCGAATATTTATACGTTAAATTACTATGCAGATACCACCTTGTCAATACGAATTTTTGGCCTTGATCAGAAAATATCTTCGTACCCTTTCATCTGATCCGAATACTCGACAATGTTAATATTTATCTGCAAGGGATCATCGGTTTTTGGATATGGTTTAAAACCAAAGGCATCAATATATTCGCCGATTCTGGATTTTACCACTTGCGCGCCAACGTAGGGCGTATTTGGAAGAAACAGGATGAAACGATGCGGTTTGATGTCCAGAAATAACAGATCAACACCTCTGATTCTTTGTAAAATAATTGTACTTAATGCCAGGCGCAAATCTGCACGAACAGTCTTGTGAAACTTTTTGAAATCCTGTATCTCGAATGTCAAAATACAAAAAGTATATTTGTATCTTCGACTTCGCTGTAATTCTTCATCCAGACGTTGTTGAAAGTAATCAAAGTTTAATGCGCCAGTAATATCGTCAGTGATGTGATGCTTTTTTGTTTCTTCATAGGCAGATGCATTTTGAATGGCTGCGGCACATTGTTGTGCAATAAGCGTTGTCATACGAACAGTCTGGGGATTCATTTTCATTTTAGGCACTTTTTCGATATTGATCAAGCCAATCACTTGATTATTGGTATCCATAAAAGGTGCGCATATGATAATACCGGGATGGTTGAACATACTGATGGTTTCTTTTGTTTTGATCGCTTTTTTCATGATACTGAAACCTTTTCGTCTTTTTTGAATACGTGACGTATTATCATTGAGCCTGGCGGTCATTTGAAGTTGATTGTCATGTAAACGATAGATCGAACAGGCTTCCGCAGTAATAAAATCTTTCAAGATTTCAATAACTGCCGGATAAACATCCCTTTCTCTAAGAGATTTCAAACTCTGTTCTGCCTGATACAGTTTCAACAATGTTGTTTCTCTTCCTGTGACACGTGTATCCACTTCTTTTTTTACTTCACTGAGTTGATCATACGCTTTTGTTAGCTGCGCATAAGCATCTTCCAAATCAAAATATTCCATCCTGATTTCTTTGAGCTTTCTATTTTTAACTTCACGTACCTCTCCAATGATACAACCACCGCCAATAAACAACAGAAACTGTCCAAAAATTTCTGGCTTTTTAAACAATACGATAATTTCATAAATATTTTTTATGTTCATTTCGTGACAGTAATACCCAATAACGATAACTGAACATGAAAGACCGGCATATATCCCCGCACGAAAACCAAAACCAGTGGCGATTGGAAGTATCACTATCCAATAAGGGTTTGGTTTTATTCCTAGAAAACCTGGCTTATCTGGAAACAATAAGATATTGATACTTAACAGGACACTACCAAGGCCGATAATGAATATCCATTCTGTATGCTTAGTATTGAAAAAAATATTCATTTTAAGCAACAACATAAAAATTTTTGAAAATTTTTGGGGTGTACTCATTTTTTAGTCTGGTTTGTTATTACCTATTGATTTTATAGATTTAATTATTGGTGATTCCATAATAGTGCGGGTATTCAGTAAATTTGGACATGTGTCCTAATTTACTGAATACCAAAACCATATTAAAAAATAATCATTCCATTGATCAGGTATGTTTGCGTGCTTCCCTGAACAAGGCCGGTGGATTCACTGGAATATGAATAGGAACCATCTATTTGAAATTGTGAGGAAAAATGCCATCCAATACCCGGATTGACAAAAAAACCAGAAAGAGATCGACTGCTATCCCAGCGATAGCCAGCAGATAAAAAATAGTACAACCGGCCAAAGGGTTGGTCTTGAATATATGTGCTGATTGAATATGTTTTTTCATCAAGTACCATAGGAACGTTCATTTTGTCTGTATTATATGTAAAATGCCCTTGATCCAATGCCAGAATCAGTGTTATGTCCGGCTTGTATAACAAACGCCTGGATACATCCATATGAATACCCAGGCGATTCCCATAGTTATCAATTTTTGCCAGTGCATATTCTCGATAGGCAAGTGATGAACTGAATCGAAGACTTTCAAAAAATTGCTTTGACAGCATCACATTGTATTCTTCATAACTGCCTTGATGCGCCATTGCCTGGATTGGATCATACCAGGACGATGGTCCCAAATAGGATATTTGGAAATCAATATCTGATGGCAGACGATATGACAACGCACCATAAAAAGATACATCATTTACCGGACCAGTATAATTAAATAACCGCCCGGTAAATATCATATCTGATGTTATCCCCATGCGAAATTCCATTGTAATCTGCTGAATATCCTGTGGGATTATTTTCAAATTTTCAGGAATTTTATAATCAATTTGTTCAAATAATGTTCGGAAAGTCAACGATTGTGTTAATGTGTATCGCCATATATATTGATGATGATACTGAACTGTTTTATCAGAACCCGAAACCTGGAGGAACTGTGCATTCATTGCAGGACGTTTTTCACGTAATATATTGTGTATATCTCGCAATGCATAAATGTTTTCTGGATCATTTTCAAGAACGCGTGAATAGGCATTCAGTGCTTTTTGCCATTGTCCGGCTTTGTTTCTTTGATTGCCATAATTCATCCATATTGCATCGTTATTGGGATTCTGATTCAATAACTCTTCATATATGGGGAACGTCCATGATGGCAGGTTTTGGTGATCATACAATACAGCCATCATTTGAAGGCCGCGTGTTCGATATGATTGATGATTTAACAAATATTGTATTTGCACACTCGCTTTTTCATAAACGCCATTTTCTAAAAGAACGTCCGCATAATCTGCACGAATATCCAGGTTCTTGGGATATTTTACAACCAGGTGTTCATAAATATTCATGGATTCAGCATATTGCCCTTTTCTGGCTAAAATACGTGCCTGAATTAAATCCATCTGCACCCTGTCAAATGACGATATTTGTTGTTTGTCAGGTTTTTTTTTTTCAAAAACTTGAATTTTATTTTCAAGTTGAAGTTTCAATGGCTTTGAAATTATTGGAACGGGCTTGATGTTAAATTTTTCTGGTATTTGCTGATAGGGTGTCTTTTTATTCTGATGGGGTGTCATTCTATTCTGATGGGGTGTCATTCTATTCTGATGCGGATTTATTTCATGCTGCTGCATTTTCATATCATGCTGATGCGTTGTCATTTCAAATGCTATAGATGGGGGAATATATATTATCCAATAAAATAAAATAAGATAAGAATATTTAAAAGTTCCTGTCATTTTTTTTATCTATATTGTTTTTTTTGTCGATCAATCAATGTCAGTGCTTTTTGGTAATGCTTAAATGCGTATTGTTTTTGACCTTTTGCATAAAACAATTCTGCCAGTTGATAACGCGCTTCATAGTCATCAGGATTATGGTTTAAATATTTTTTAAAGTACTGAATGGCTTTAATCGAATCATTTTTCCAGGCATAGATTTGCGCACTGCCTTTGAGTGCATCCAGATTGTTGGGATCGTTTGACAGCGCTTTTTTGAAAAATGAAAGCGCGATCTCCTGATTTTGCATCCAAAGTATCTGATTCCCCATTTTGCACAAAAGGTTCGGATCATCCTGATATTGTTGTGCGAGCTGTTTGTAAATATGGATAGATTTTGCATTTTGCCCCTTTAGCTGGAAAGCCTGTGCCAAAAGAATGCCTGATGTTTCTGAAAGCAATTGCCTTTTCAGTAGCGGTGACAGTAATGATATGACTTTCTCTGGTTGTTTTTTATCCATAGCCGCCTGCGCGACCTGAATACGTTCGCTTTGTGTCAAAGAACCATATTTTTGAATGGATTCCAAAACGCGTATACGATCATCATATTGTTCCAACCATCCATAGTATTGGGCAAGCTTTCGACAAACATCCAGATTGTAAGGTTTGATTGTCAATGCACGCTCAAAAAAAACAGTGCTTTCCTTTGTTTGACCGGCAGCAATAGCGGCATCACCTGCTTTAATCTGTAATGAATAATCTTTTGGTTCTGCATTGGCCTTTTCTGCAACAATATATGCAATGGCTGATGCATTTTGGGTCCATCCAGCAATTTCAATTAATCTTTCTCTAATAAATGAATCCTTTGGAAATTTTTCAAATAACAGCCTGTACTGATCAAATGCTTTTTCAGTTTGGCCATCCACAACATATAATTCAGCGAGTTTACGTTGAACCTTTGTATCTTGTTTTTTATGCCTGAGGTAGGCTTCATAAGCAAAGATGGCATCATGAGTCAAACCACTGGCAGTTGCTTCCTGTGCAATAGTCAAATAAATATTTGGATCTCTCGGCACATGGGTTTTTACGATATGCATGGCTTTTTTTATTTTGTTGGGGTCACCGCTTTCCCTGGCCAATGTCAACAACTTATGTGCCATAAGCGATGTGCTGTCATTTGTTTCAAGCCATTGCTCTAAAATATCATATGCCTTATGTGGCTGATTGGTCCACTGAAGCAATTGAATGCATTTTTCAACAATTGCATAATCCTTTTGCCCCAGTTTTGCAGCGGTTAACGCTGCTGATGACATCATTTCAGGGATTTGCGTATAACTGGCAATCTCCATGTATTTAATCATAAACTTTCTGTCGCCAGACATCACATGAATGACTTTTCCATAGAGCAAAAATGCATCTTTCGGTTGATTGAGCGCAAGATAAGCATCAGTACATAGTAAGGTTAATTCGGTATCATCAGGAAAATGATTTTGAATTATTGATGTGGCGACACGAATATTTTTGGGCTTGTTTGTCCAAATTGCAATTTCAAGCATTTTTTTAAAAAAGTCTTTTTCTGGATTTGGTACAGTTTTAAAATATTGCATCCCCACATCATAAGCCATCTGAATTTTTTCGAGCCCCAAATAGATTTCAACCAGTTGTTTCAATAATTCGGGCGGTTTGTTAGAAATACCTTGAACAATTTCGACAGCCTGGACCATCAGGTCTGTCTGACCACTGTTTGTGGCTGTTTTTAGCAATAAAGCGGCATAATCCTGATTGCCAAATTGATGCATGAGCTGTTTGTATACCATGATTGCATCACGATATTTTTCAGACTCAATTAATAATTGCGCCAGTTGATTTCCATATGTTTGCTCTTTTGGACGAATCTGAATTAATTTTTGAAGCGCTTCAATTGCAGTCAATAATTCACCATTTTCGCGAGATATTTTGACAATTTTTTCAATAATTTTTGTTTGCTTGGGTTGTTTTTCATGCAATTCCCATAAATATGCAACAGCTTCAGTATCCATATCTGCCCATCGCATCACTTCCATGAGGACAAGGCAATATTTCATATTTGCATGAAGTTGTTTATCTATATTACAGGTAAACGTCTTGATTTCATCAAGCAGATCAGCATAAACATATAATTCAATAATGCGTGTCAATGCATATTCAGCAGCTTCATGCTTGGTTTTTATAGAAATATCTTTATCTGCAATTTCATCAGCATAATTTGTTCTTGCTACATTCAGCTTACTGAGTAAAAAAGTTGTCATTTGATCAGGCGATTTTTTATACATCTCGGAAATTTCAAACATTTTTTTATCAATGATCGCTAAAATTTTGTCTTTTTGCTTTATTTGATGATTCAGTCGAGAAATCTCAACAATGGCACGAACTTCATTTTTTATTTGCCCCAAATAGCGATAATAACTAATGAGCCGATTCCAGACATGAATATCATCTGGAAATACCTGGCTGGTTCGTTCAAGAACAATGCGTGCCTTTTTAGGATTACGTTCCCATTCATAGAGCTGTGCAAGCCGCAATAAAACATCTTTTGAAACATTATCCCTGTCAAGAAAGGGTTCTAATATATCAATCGCTTTATCTGACTTGCCTTCCAAAAGATAGATATTGGACAACATGATAAACAACAGTGCATCATCGGGATTATCAGTGGTAAACCTTTTGATATATTTTCGGGCAATTTCCAGGCGACCACTTTCAATCAACCTTTCAACAATAAAATGCTGATCTGGAAACACCAGCACGGTTGCTGTGACAATCACGCAGATAAAAATTAATATATGATATATCTTAATTTGCATAATGACAGGGCTTGCAAAATTTGCGCCCTGCCATAAAAGAAGCGATTAAATGGACTTGATATATTTTTCCAGACGATCCATGCCGATGGCAATATTTTCAATAGAATTGGCATATGAAAACCGAAGATATCCCTCTGCATTTTTTCCAAAATCAATTCCAGGTGTTACGCCAACATGTGCCTTTTCTAAAATATCAAATGCGAGCTGATATGAATCTTTTGACAGATGACGTGCATTTACAAAAACATAAAACGCGCCTGTCGGTTCAACAGAAATCTGAAATCCCATATCCCGCAATCGTTTTATCATAAACAGTCTGCGTTTATTATATATGGCTTTCATGTTTTTGATATCAGCATCAGCGTCTTTTAATGCAGCAATGCCTGCAAGCTGGGTGATTGAATTGGCAGAAATTAAGAAATTTTGTTGCAAAATTTGCATAGGGCGAATGTATTTTTTGGGGGCGATTAAATAACCCAGACGAAGACCTGTCATAGCGTAGAGTTTGGAAAACCCATTGAAAACAAAAACATCGTCATCACGATATTCCAGGATGGAGTGCTCTTTGCCTTTATACACCAGACCATGATAAATTTCATCAGAAATGATCTGCAATGGCAAACTGGCAATTTCTTTCAGGCAAGGCTCTGATAAAAGTGTGCCTGTTGGATTTGATGGCGAGTTGATAAAGATTGCCTTTGTTTTTTCGGTGATTGCAGCTTTGACTTTCTCAATCTGAAACTCATATCGGTCAGATTCATAAATCGGAATGGTCAATGGCTCGCCTTTGACAAATTTGATAAAGTTGGGATAACAGGCATAATGGGGATCCGAAAGAATAACCTGATCCCCTTTTTCAAGTATGGTTGCAAATAGGATGAGCATGGCAGGCGATGTGCCTGATGTTACCAATACCTGCTCTGGATGAATGGTTACGCCATAGCTATCCAAGTAATGCTGACAAATGGCTTCACGTAATTCAATCATACCCAGGCTATGGGTATAGAATGTTTGACCATCCTGAACCGCCTTACAGATGGCCTCCTTAACACAAGCAGGAATATCAAAGTCAGGTTCGCCAACCTCCAAATGAATGATATTTATACCCTGATGCGTCATTTCATCTGCTCGCTCCAGAACATCCATGACAATAAATGGCGTGATTTCTTGTGCACATTTTGAAATCATTGTTTGTTTTTCCTTTAATTATTTTTAGAACATTCCTTAACGCATACATAAATAATACATACGCATAATATGCAATTCATCATAACTTACTTTACTATTTAATTCTAAAAAAATCGGTTTGAGCTTTTCATGGCCGATTTTTTCAAATAAATCCAGCACCTGATTTTGCATTTCTGTTGATAACTTTGATGCAGCAACGAGTCGTTTGATATCCAGCGCAAATTCATCTGAAACGCAGTTATTCAAATGGCTTATTACAGTCGCCTCTTTAATGGCAAAGGCTTTTGCTATGGATAAAATCGATTGTCCCTTATTAAATAACTTGCCAATTTCAATAGACTTTGCACTGATTGTATTCTTGATTTTGGGTGGGGGGACATCTGGCTTTAGTTTTTCATCAATATTGTTGGCCTGACAATGTTTCGTAATGATACTTAAAAAGTCTTTGCCATATCGATCCAGTCGGACTTCACCCACCCCATGAATGGTCAGTAATTTTTTGGATGATTGTGGAAAATAGGTTGCCATTTCAATCAATGTATTATCAGAAAAAATGACATAAGGCGGCACTTCGGATTCATCGGCCAGTTGTTTGCGTTTAATTTTAAGCGCTTCGAACAATGTTCGATCATATTCCAATGGTGTTACTTTTGTAAGTTCTGATTCTTTCTCTTTATCTTGAATTTCCAACACACGCCCCAAAACGTTTTCTTCACCGCGAAAAACTTTCCAGGCTTTGTCTGTTATGCTTAATGATCCATGCTCTGGATCCTGTACCATGAGTTTGTGTTTGATTAACTGATAGGCTAAATCTTTCCATTGCTTTCGCGTTAATTCCATGCCAATGCCATATGTAGAAAGTTGATGATGGTTGAATCGCAAGACTTTCTGTTCTTTTGAGCCGCGCAAAACACTGATAATGTGGTATGCACCAAAACGTTCTCCAGTTCTTTTGACACAGGACAAAAATTTTTGTGCCAATACAGTGATATCCTGCTTTGCTTCGATGCTTTGCACACAATTATCGCACATTTTGCAGTTATTTTTGGCATATTTTTCGCCAAAATAGGCCAATAAAGGGATTCTTCGACATTCCAGAGATTCGGCAAAGCTGCGAATTGCATTTAAATGTTTTTTAGCGATTTGCTGTTCGCTGGGACTTTTTTGATCGATAAAATATTCAATTTTTTTAACATCACCATACCCATGCAGCATCAGGCAGTGAGAACGAAGGCCATCACGTCCTGCGCGGCCAATTTCCTGATAATAACTTTCGATATTTTTGGGCATATCAAAATGAAGTACGAAACGTACATTGGGCTTGTCAATGCCCATTCCAAATGCCACAGTGGCCACGATAATTTGAATATCATCTCGAATAAACAATTCCTGATTGCGGTTTCGATCTATCTCAGACAGCCCCGCATGATAAGGCTTGACCGAATAACGCTTCATTTGAAGAATTTTATATAAATCATCCACCTGCTTTCGGGTTGCACAATAAATAATACCAGACTGTCCAGGAAATTGACGAATAAACTTGATTGCCTGATCCAGCGCATTAATTTTAGGCTCAATGCGAATAAACAGATTCTTTCGATCATAGCTGTCAATAAATTCATTCTCATCCTTAAATCCCAGGCTGTTTTTAATATCTTTCTGAACACGATGTGTTGCAGTTGCAGTAAGCGCCACGCAGACAGCCTTTGGAAAACGCTTGCGAACTGATATTAACTGTCGATATTCAGGCCGAAAATCATGTCCCCACTCTGAAATACAGTGGGCTTCATCAATTGTCAGGCAATCAACAGGCACTTTGTTTAGCAAATCCAGAATGTTAGGTTTTAATAATGTTTCAGGAGCAAGATATAGTAATCTGGCATTGCCTGAACCTACCATTCCCATATTGTTTCGGTAAGTATCAAATGAAAGGCTGCTATTTAGAATCGCACAATTTATCCGAAGTTCGCGCAATTGTTCGATCTGGTCTTTCATCAATGATATCAGTGGAGAAACGACAATGGTAAGACCATCAAACATGAGAGCCGGAATTTGATAGCACAATGACTTACCGCCACCAGTTGGCATGATTACCAGTGTATCATTTTTTTTACATATATTTTCGATAGCTGATTCTTGAAGATTTCTAAATTCTTTATAACCAAACACTTGATTCAGAATTTTCTTCGCTGTTCTTTTGATCATAACTGCACCCATAAAGATAAATTTGACATCAGAAAAAAAAAAGTATATACCATACCTTACTGTAACCAATGGATCAAAACTTTTTTGGAAATTTTTTTATTTTCCAGGTCAAAATAGAGGAGTTTATTGAATGTCAAGTCTTGTGGTTATTGGAACCCAATGGGGGGACGAAGGTAAGGGAAAAATTGTCGATCTGCTGGCTGAAAATGCCAATGCTGTGGTTCGGTTTCAAGGCGGAAACAATGCAGGTCATACAATGGTTGTCAATGGAGAACAATATATCAGCCATTTGCTGCCATCAGGGATTCTACAAGGTAAAACCTGTATGATCGGAAATGGCCTTGTGGTCGATCCCAAAGTTTTGCTTGAAGAAATTGATTTTTTTGAACAAAAAGGGATCAAAATTTCGCCGAATAATTTGTATATCAGTGAGCGCGCACATGTCATTTTACCCCACCACAAAGTCATTGATATTGGACGAGAACAACTCATGGGCAAATCAAAAATCGGCACAACTGGTCGCGGCATTGGCCCCTGTTATGAAGATAAATCTGCACGAACTGGTATCCGATTTGTTGAACTGTGTGATACGAATTTACTTGAAATCGGAATTACAAAAATTTTACAGGAAAAAAATCATTACATTGAGCACTATCTCAAAATGACTCCCTGTGATGTCCAATCAGTTATCAAGGAATATACAGAATATGGAAAACGATTGAAACCATATGTTACCAATGTTTCTGTTGCGCTGTCAGGCATGATAGACAAAAATATTCTATTTGAGGGGGCACAAGGTACGCATCTGGATATCAATCATGGTACCTATCCTTTTGTGACATCATCCAGTACGCTTGCTGCCAACGCCAGTATTGGTGCAGGTGTTGGCCCCAATGATCTTCATGAAATCTTAGGAATTGTCAAAGCATATACCACGCGTGTGGGTCAGGGCCCCTTTCCAACAGAGTTATTGGATAATATTGGAGATCAGATTCAAGAAAGAGGTGCCGAGTTTGGCGCAACAACAGGACGTCGGCGTCGGTGTGGTTGGCTGGATTTGATGTTGATTAAGAACGCTTCGATTTTGAATGGGCTGACCTGTCTGGCAATTACCAAACTGGATGTGCTGACCGGTCTGGATACAATTAAATTTTGCACAGGTTATAATTATAATGGCAATAAAATTGAAGGGTTTCCTGGTAATTTGAATGTGCTTGCCGAATGTCAACCTGTTTATGACACATCGCCTGGATGGACAGAAGATATCAGCCATATTCGCAACCTTGATGATTTACCTGATGCAACCCAGTTTTATCTGAAAAAGATTGAAGCAATTACAGGTATTCCTATTGTAATGGTTTCTGTTGGCCCGGCCCGAGATCAGACCATTATGATTCGAAATCCTTTTTCTTAAGAAAGCTTCAATATATATTTTTTCACCTGCATTTCAAGAAAGGCGTATGTTCAAGTTGGGGGAAACGTTAAATATTATCGTACTTAGTTTTTTTTAATTCAGTAGGACACGCATTGACTCTGTAAAAATTTAACATTCTGTAAATTCTGATTCTAAAAAAAAATGAAAAAAAACTCCCCACATTAGTACATACGCCCATTTCAAGATATCTTTAATAAATAATAATATTAAAAAAAAGTGTAAAATTTAATGTAAAAATTTTTGCAAATAATTTTTTTTTGATAATTGAAATTTTTTTTGTAAGAAATTCAAAAATTTGGTGTCTATATAAGTAAAGGGGTAAAAAAATAAACCGAAAAAAACAATAAATAAATCAGAAACGATAAAATCGTTTGAAAGAAAGTCATATGAAAGTTAATTGTGAAAAATGTCAGGTTGTGTATCACTTTGATGAATATAAATTAAATCCTGAGGGCGCTTTGTTTAGATGTTTCAATTGTCTTCATGTTTTTACAGTAAAACCGGAAATATCAAAAAAAATTCAAACCACAAATCCAGTTGAAAAATCCGATAAAACTGAAAAACAACAAACTGTTGCGACTGATAAGCAAAAAACAGTTGCGTCTGTTGCGACTGATAAGCAAAAAGCTGTTGTGTCTGTTGCGACTGATAAACAAAAAGCTGTTGTGTCTGTTGCGACTGATAAACAAAAAACTGTTGCGTCTGTTGCGACTGATAAACAAAAAGCTGTTGCGTCTGTTGCGACTGATAAACAAAAAACTGTTGATGCTGTTACGACTGATAAGCAGCAAAAAACAGATTCTGTTGCGTCTGAAAAGAGATCAAGTGATAAAAGGTTTAAACCAGTCCCCAAAAAGATATCGATGTTTTCAAACATCAAAGGGGATTTTTCGGGTTCTATTTCCGCTGCAATAATCACCTTACCAATGGCTATTGGTTATGGAATTATCGCCTTTGCACCAATCGGAATCCATTTTGCGCCGCAAGCCGCCCTTTTGGGCATTTATACGACAATATTCGGCGCATTTATTGCCGCACTGTTAGGAGGAACACCGCTTCAGATAACAGGTCCAAAAGCGCCCTTGACACTGATTCTATCCACCTTGATTGCCAGCTTATGCACAAAAATTCCAGGCACATTGGAGAATCGAGATGTCATCATAGTGGGTCTTGCAGCATTATGTGTGGGGTCTGCGGGACTGTTTCAGGTTCTATTTGGCGTGCTTCGTTTGGGGAATCTGATCAAGTTTGTTCCATTTCCAGTCATATCAGGCTTCATGAATGGCATTGCAATTCTGTTGATTGTCAAGCAGTTAAAACCATTGATTGGTATGGCCAGGAATGTATCTGTGTTTAAAATATTTACAGACCTGTCTTCATTCCAGCCTGTAACCCTTGCTGTTGGACTGACAACCATAATCGTGCTGTTTCTGGCCAAAAAATATAATAAAATAAAAATTATACCAGCATCTCTTATGGGATTAGGCTCTGGCACCTGCCTTTATTACATTATCGCTGCATTTGTTCCCAAAGAAATGATGGGCCCCATAGTCGGCAGTATCAATGTCGAATTTCCAACGCCTGATATTTTCTTTCATTTTATGAAAGCATCGCATCAGATTCAGATTTGGGACTATATCCCTGATATTGTCATTACAGCATTTGTTCTGGGATTATTGGGTTCAATGGAATCACTACTCAGTTCAGTCGTCTCAGATAATTTGACAGACAGCCGGCACAACAGTACACAAGAACTGGTTGGACAGGGGATTGCAAATATTTCGTGTGCATGTTTTGGCGCACTTCCAGGCGCTGGATCGGTGCCACGCAGTCTGGCCAGTTTTAATGCAGGTGGTCGAACACGTATGGCCGGCATGCTTTGCGGTGGTGTTATTTTTGTTGTAATTATGAGCATTGGCAAGTTTGTCGGCAAAATTCCAATGGCGGCCATTGCTGGAATTATAACATCTGTGGGAATATCCTTGTTTGATAGCTGGACACTCAGCCTGATCAAAAAACTGACAGCCCCAAAAGAACAACGCCGTGTTGCCCTGGTCAACCTGCTGATAACACTTACTGTTGCAGCAGTTACTGTCAGTATCAATTTGATTGTTGCTGTGGGTATTGGTGTGGCCATTGCATCGGGATTGTTTATGTCAAAAATGGGAAAATCCATTATTAAGCGCAAATACCTTGGCAATCAGTTTCACTCAAAAAGAATGCGAAGTCTGGCTGATAGCGATTTACTGGAAAAAGAAGGCCACAGAATTGTTGTTTTTGAACTTCAGGGGCCATTGTTTTTTGGATCTGCCGAAAATCTGTCAACCCAGATTGAGGAAGCTATCGAAACTGCAACCTATTGCATCATTGATATGAAACGCGTTACTGAAATTGATAGCACTGGCGCCAATATTCTCACACAGTTGAAACGCACTTTTGAAAAAAGCAAAAAGCATCTGGTGTTTACGTTTTTAAAAAATAGTCAGACACTATGGGGATTTCTTGAAATTATGGATATTACGCAGCAATTAGAGAACCTGAGATTTTTTTCTGATACTGATGCCGCGCTGGAATGGTCTGAAGACGATTTATTAGCAAATCTTCCGCAGCGAATCGGTGCGCGTAATGAAGTCTGTCTTGAGGAAATGGACATTGTCAATGGGTTTACACCAAAGGAACTGGAGGTATTGAAAAAAAAGCTGTATTGTGAAACTTATAAGGAAGGGGATACCATTTTTCGTGAAGGAGATACCGGTCGAGACATGTATTTTTTGACCAAAGGTTCTGTAAGTGTCAAGATCAGATTGCGCGAAAGAAATCAGCTAAAACGCATTTTTACTTTTACTTCTGGGGTTATATTTGGTGAGGTCGCACTCCTTGATGGTAAACCACGTTCTGCGGACATATGGTCTGAAGAAGATACAGAAGTTTATCGTTTATCTTTAGAGCATTTCAACTATTTTCGAAAAGAAAATCCTGAAATTGCAATCAAACTGATTCAAAATATGGCACGTACTCTGACACGTCATTTGCGGCGCAGTTCTGATGAAGTGCGTGCGCTTGAGGATTCATAAATAACGTGCTTTGTTATGTAGATAATGGGCGTATGTAAAAGTTAGGGGAAAATGTTTGCCTCGGAGCAAAACCGAATTCCAATCAATGTCCGAAACCAATGTAGGGGCGAACCTTATGTTCGCCCTCCGAACTACAACCATAAACGAACCA